>OOBX01000097.1_pt1 | contig 111527 bp, 113 predicted proteins | sample 1671021 | NCBI WGS metagenome assembly OOBX01 (sample SAMN06348114, study PRJEB24527) | human gut metagenome | biome: human gut; feature: ankylosing spondylitis patient; material: feces | host: Homo sapiens | place: China | collected 2015-10 | reverse complement strand
ACGGTGTAATGGCTTCCAATCAGTGGGTTGCTATTGAGAATGAGGATGCTGGCGAGGATGACGAGCCAGAGCACTACTGGTATTACTTCCAGGCAAACGGCAAGGCTTTAACCAATGGTGACAACGATAAGGTTTCCTTAAAGACCATCAACGGTAAGAAGTACGCTTTCGATGACGAAGGTAAGATGCTGTACGGCTGGGTTGACGATGCTTCTGCAGAGCGCCTCGACAATACGGATGGTGACGGCTTCAAGGATGCCGATTACTACTTCGGTGGCGAAGATGACGGTGCAATGACCACTGGCTGGCTGCAGATTGATATTACTTACGATGAAGCTATCAATGATGACTATAAGTATACTGCTGCTGCATTCAATGATGATGAGGATCAGACACGTTGGTTCTACTTCAAGTCCAATGGTAAGATGATTAAATCTGACGAAGGAGACAGAACCAAGGATAAGACTATCAACGGTAAGAAGTATGCATTTGACCAGTACGGTGAAATGGTAGCTGAGTGGTCTCTGGATTCTGATGATGAGAAGGAAGCTTCTGACAATGTAGGTCATTATGCAGCATCTACTAACCAGACTGTAGCAAGTGTCAGCGAAGCTTGGCAGGGTAAGGGCAACTATGCTCAGTATAGTAAAGCATGGAAGTACTTCAACAGCGTTGAAGATGGCGCTCGTGTAAGCAAGGGATGGTTTAAGGTAGTTCCTGCTGAGTACCTGAATGAGGGTAAGTATGATGACGATGAGGACTTCTGGTACTATGCAGATGGCAGCGGCAATCTGTATGCTGGTGAGTTCAAGACCATCAAGGGCAAGAAGTATGCATTCCGTAATGACGGTCGTATGCTGACTGGCCTGAAATTCATCTTGGAGGATGACGATAACGATAATCTTACAGTATATGCTGATGATGATACACCGAACTTTGATAATGAGGAAGATTTCCTTGATAATGCTGTAGCTTTTTATGAGCCAGGTGGTTACAAGTGCTACTACTTCGGCGGTGGAGATGATGGTGCTATGAGAACCAATAAGACCACTGTTGAAATTGATGGTGAGAATCACAACTTCTACTTCGAGAAGTCCGGAAGCAAGAAGGGTGCTGGCGTAACTGGCGAGAAGGATGACAAGCTGTATCAGTCTGGTATGCTGTTAAAGGCTGACTCCGATGACAAGTACGTTGTTGTTGATAAGACTACAAAGTACACAACCAATGCTGCTGGTGAGAAGGTTCTTGATTATGTAACCTATAACAAGTTGGATGATGCTAAGGAATTTATGGCACAGGATGATGTACTTGAGTCAAATACACCAGTAGATGCTGATGGTAAGATCGATCTTGGCAATAACAACAAGAAAAAGGCTGAGGATATAAGTGAAGCTTACACTATCAGATATAAAGCGTATGCAAGCAGCGATATGACAACACATGAGTATTTCCTTGTAAATACTTCTGGTAAGGTTATCGACAACAGAGGCAAGAATAAAGATGGCAGTGATTATTACTATGTAACTGATAACAGCGGTAAGATTACCAACATCTATGTAGAAGACTAATCTTCTATTAAACAAAGTCAATTTATCTAATATGACATAAGGGGGAAGCGTTATAGCTGATATAGAGATATGTTAGCTGTAACGCTTCTTTTCTATATGAAAATATTTAACCCATTTATAAGGAGGACATATATGTTCAAAAAACACTTATTATGCTTTGGATTAGCTGCTGTAATGGCCGTTTCCTCTTCCTATCCTGCCTATGCAGCAGTCAACACCTCTCTTTCTGGTACTACAATGGAAAACTGTGGCGCTTATCTTTTTGAGTGGCGTCCTATTGACTGCGGAAACGGAAATTATTTTGCGATTCTGGTGGGCGGAAACACTATCGCAGAGAGCAATGTGATTTTAAACAGAGGCTATGATTATGCCTATACCTTTGATCCCATGACTTACGCAAGACCATGGGGTACTGTGCCGGATCTGGTAAATGTTGACGGCGTATGGGCGATTCCTGAAAATTGGGGAAGTCTGCCGGAAGGCACTCAGCCGGTGCTCCAGATTGTTCTGAAAACCAACAATAAAAATCTGGATACAGATAAAAGATATGTAAATGTCGTACATCTTCCCGGAGATGTTGATCCTTCATCCCTTCCAACAGAGGTACGGAAATATCTGATCAATGTAGATACTTCTGATGCTGGCGCTTACAATGGTACTGTTACTCCCGGATGGCAGACAGAAGCCGATGGCTCCCAGAAGTATTTAAAACCAGATGGAACCTATGTAACTGGATGGCTTACCCTGGATGAGGATCAATATTACATGGATGAAAACGGGGTAATGCTTAAGGATACCATCACACCAGATGGGCATTATGTAACCGCAGAAGGGAAGCGCGTATCTTATATGCCGGGCTGGTTCCAGGACAAAGACGGCTGGCGTTATATCCAGAAGAACGGCTACTATCTGGCAAATACCTGGTATCAGGATACAGACGGAAAATACTATTATTTCAATATGGCTGCTATAATGGCTGTAAATACAGATACGCCAGACGGATATCATGTAGATGAAAATGGTGTCTGGGACGGAAATGCTTCTACTGTGGCAAAAGAAACCGTAAATCTCGGCCCCGGTGTTGCAGAAGGCTGGGAATCAATTGATACCGGATGGAAGTTCATGCAGTCTGATGGCTCCTATCTCACCAATAGCTGGAAACAAGATCCGGATGGAAAGTGGTATTACCTGAATGAAGACGGTTGGATGTTAAAAGATACTACTACTCCTGATGGCTATTATGTGGATGAAAACGGAGTGTGGAACGGTACAGAAGTATAGTATAACTTAACAAAAAGCAGGTAACAGTTCAGCCATGCGGCTGATCCCACGTTTTTTACACCGGCTAAAATATAGCCGGTGTACCCATGAATAACTTCTTTACATTCTCAAGCAGTCCCATATTTCTTCTTTTTAATGTCTCAATAACTGTCAGTATGGCACAATACATTTCGTTCCCACTCTCTTTTCGGAACCCTCCTGCCATTTTTTCGCGGTTTTTCGCTTTCCTTAGATCACGTTCACTCATATTGTTATCAAATGGAACTGTAAAATCGTGCAGAAACAAAAGATGGTTTTCTCTGTATTTTTCCATCCGCTTCAATAATGCTTTTTCTTCGTTCTTTGCATATTTGTGATGGGTATTTTTATTCTCTTCACAGCCTTTTTGGATCAGTTCCATATATCTTTTTTCGTATTCTGACACGCGCTCCCCATGAAAACTGCTTTTTTCGTTCCCTATTCATTTCTATTAACAGCTCCGCCATCTTTTGGGACCATGGGTTTCCTGCTTCTTCCGTATTTTTTCTCAAATATCTCAACAGATGGACATTGCATTCTCCATGCCCTGTCCCGAAATGGTATAATGCCGTTTCATGGTCATGGATAAGGGTTCCTGTATACTTTCTTAAAAAATCAATCTCCCCCAATTCCCTGAGAGTTTTCCCCTTCATCGCCTTATATATAACTGTATCTTTTACACTGAAGTTACGGATATTGGCCTGCCTTCCGTTTATTCTTACTGTCGTCCCATCCGTTGCTGCAGCCTCCTGGTCCAACATATGGCTTTCCAGGTGGGAAATACTTTCCACAGACGCCTCTGAAAGCCTGCAGCAGAATCCATAGATACTTCCCGCTGACAGTTTCAGACGTTCTGCACTGGCAGCATTTAAAAATGCTGCAATCCGATCATTTGACATAACTCCCTCGCTGTATAGAACAGCCGACAGTGCCTTGACAGATGAACCGTAGGTCACATCACTCCGGTATTCCTTTGGGATATGGATCCGTCCCCTTTTATCCCCATAGATATGAAATTCTGTAATTGTTGGAACCACCTCAAGATCCAGTACATACTTTGTGATATACCGGTTCCCTTCCGCTTTCCCAATGGTGCGGATCTCATGCCTGTATTTCCCTGTGCGGATCTTTTCTTCTATCTCTGCCCTGGTCAGGGGTTGTTCCTTTATGTCCCTTTTGTGCTCCGGCTTTCCGGCTGCTTTTTTCACGTCCGTTATAAGTATTCACAGCCCTGGAGCCTGCTTTATCGGAAGATGGCGGCAGGGAGGTGTTGGAACTGTCATGATTGAGGATGCTTTTTAACCGGGCATTCTCTTCTTTGAGTATATGGTTTTCATGTGTCAGGTGATCGATTTTTTTATTCAGACGGGCTACGTCTTCTTTGTGCTCAATTTTTTCTGTATGCAGTTCTTTTTCCATGGAATCCAGACGTGCCATAACATCCATAAGCTGATTATAAATACTTTTTTCATAATTGCCTCCCATTATGGTGTCTCCTTTGATTCCTGATACATAAAACAATAACATAAACCGACAGAAAAATCGAGACAAATTAAAATAAAATGAATGATCTGCCGTAGAAAGAATTTTAAGTTACTTTGATGTTCTAACGGTATACTTTTTTTATTGAGGACAACCGCATGGCTGAACTGTTACAAAAGCAGGGTAAGTTTTCGCTTTAACAGTAGAACTTGCCCTGCTTTTTGTTGTAAAATTAAAGCTTATGCAAATAAGGAAAATGATCGAAGAGTGGATTTTTTGCCATAAATGATATATACTAATTATATAATTACTAATTATTTAATTAGCAAAATGGAGTGGATAAAATGTTTGTAGGACGATCAAAGGAACTGAAAAAGCTGCAGAAGCTTTATGAAAATGATTCATTTGAATTTGCAGTGTTTTATGGCAGACGACGGATAGGAAAAACCACGCTGATTAACGAATTTATCAAGGACAAGAAAGCAGTCTACTACATGTCTGTGGAAGGCACCAGAAAGGAAAATCTGGCTGGACTTTCAAGGGCGATTTTATCAGACCGACATGGGGCTGCACCTCAGTTTCCTGATTTTGAAAGCTTATTGGGATATATTGACCAGCTGGCTGTGACCGGGGAGAGAATGATTATAGCCATTGATGAATTCCCATATCTGGCCGCTTCCTATCCGGCGATTTCTTCCATGCTTCAAAGCCATATTGATCTGCACTGGAAAAACAGCCGTCTTTTTTTGATCCTCTGCGGCTCATCCATGAGCTTTATGGAGGAGCAGGTATTAGGCTATAAAAGCCCTCTTTACGGCCGCAGAACCGCCCAGTTTAAGCTTCATCCGTTTACATTTTATGAAGCCCGTAAAATGCTTACCGGATTTTCACCGGAGGAGCAGGCTGTCCTTTATGGTGTGACAGGAGGAATCCCGGAGTATCTTTCAAGAATTTCACAGACCCGGACTATGGATGAAAATATTCTGGAGCTATTTTTTGATGAAAGCGGAAGGTTATTTGAGGAACCGGTAAATCTGTTAAAGCAGGAGCTGCGGGAACCAGCTTCTTATCATTCGATTATTTCCGCGATTGCCGGAGGCGCCAGCCGTATCAATGAGATTGCGACGAAAACGGGGATGGAAACCAGCGGCTGCAGTAATCAGATTGCCTCATTGACAGCTCTGGGCATTATCCGAAGGGAAACGCCCATTACGGAGGGAGCTTCCAGCAGAAAGACCATTTACCGCTTGGAGGACAGTATGTTTTTGTTCTGGTACCGTTTTGTGCGTCCAAATATGAGCGGAATTATCCAAAATGCGGGAGAAACGATTTATGAGCATATGGTAAAACCGAATATGAGCGATTATATGGGAAGAGTCTTTGAAGATATGTGCCGGCAGTATTTATACCATCCACAGGTTTATGCCACACTGCCTTTTCTGCCGGGAAATATCGGAAGATGGTGGGGAACAGATCCTGTGAAAAAGCGGCAGGAGGAAATCGATCTCATGGCCATTCAGGATAATCAGGCGCTTTTGGGCGAGTGTAAGTGGAGAAATGCGCCGGTCAATCGGGAGATTCTGGAACAGCTGCTGGATAGAGGCTGCTTATTCCATTATAATAAAATTAGTTACTTCCTGTTTTCAAAAACAGGATTTACGGAGGATGTTTTGAAATATAAAGAAACGGATCCATCGCTGTATCTGGTGTCTTTTGGGGATATTTGTGATTTAGAATAGCTTAAAATGATTTTCAAAGAATTTAAAACAAAAATATTGTTTTAATCTATTTTTAGATTATAATAATATATAGATGCTGGAGAAGGAGGGTGTGTTTCATGAAATTATTAAGGGTTCGTGTATCCAATTATAAAAACTGCTGTGACGATTTTACAATTGATCTCGTGGCGAAGTCTAAGAAAACAAGTGAAGATAAGGAATATGAGCTGCAGGAGATTGCAGAGGATTTATATGTGTTTAATACAGCTGCATTTGTTGGAAAAAATGCTTCCGGTAAAACGTCTGCAATAGAACTGCTGGAGTGCTGTTATTCAATCCTCAGCGAATTTCGTCTGGAAGATAAGCATTATAATTATGATAATGTGAAATTAGAAATTGTATTCTATCAGAACGATTATATTTTTAAATATAACACTATCTTGAAAGCAGATCCAAACCTGGGAAGTAAAGCGAATTTCACAGAACAGCATATTTACAGAAAAAAATACTATAAGTCTAAGGTTAAAGAAATTTATACGGATGATGGATTTGAAGAACTTATTGATTTAGGTGAACTTCCAGAAGATACATCTATTGTATTTTTTGTTTTGAAAAAGAAAACTCCCCGCGCTGTTTATTTTAATTGTGAGGGTGAAGGAATGGACACTTATCGTCTGATATTCAGGGCAATGACTACTTATAAAATATCAAAAAATATTCTGTTAAAGGTTATTAAGATTTTTGACGATAACATCAAGAGTTTGGAGATGGTCGATGAAAAACATTATAAGATCGCATTTCAGGATGATGTAAGAGAGCTTTCTGATTCTGAATTAGTTTATATGCTTTCCAGTGGTACAACGAAAGGGGTTCTTCTTTATATTTTTGTGGTGGCAGCGCTGGAAAACGGTTTCGATCTTCTAATAGACGAAGTGGAAAACCATTTCCACAAAACTCTTGTTGAAAATATGATCAGCTTATTCAAAGATAAGACTGTTAATAAAAAATGTGCAACTCTTATATTTACTACACATTATTGTGAAGTTTTAGATCTGTTTAACCGCCAGGATAATATCTGGATTGCAAAATCAGATAACAAGATTCATTTAGACAATATGTATGAAAGCTATAACATTCGACCGGAGCTTTTAAAAAGCCGCCAGTTTTATAATAATGCTTTTGATACTTCTGTAAATTATGAAGATCTCATGGCATTGAAAAAGGAGCTGATGAGATGAAGTATCTGGTTATGTGTGAAGGCCCAAATGAAAATGATAATACAAAATTATAATTGTATAAAAATCGGGTAAAAATTCCAGCTTTAACAACGGAATTTTACCCGATTTCTACTACAATTTTTAAAAATTATTCAGCTGATGAAGCAGTAATCGGCTGTCCATTCCAGATACCATTTTCATCCACATAATATCCATCCGGAGTGGTGGTATCTTTTAGCATCCATCCATCTTCATTCAAATAATACCATTTTCCATCCGGATCCTGCTTCCAGGAATTGGTAAGGTAGGTACCGTCTTCCTGCTTAAACTTCCAGCCAGTGTCAATCGGTTCCCAGCCATCAGCTACGCCGGGGCCAAGGCTTGTAGTATTCTTTACAGTACTTGGATTGCCATCCCATACGCCATTTGCGTCTACATAGTAACCATCTGGTGTAATGTCATCGGTTTCCATGTAGGTTCCGATGTTGATATAGTACCATTTTCCATCTGTATCCTGAATCCAGGTAGCACCTGCATAATATCCGTTTTTCATAATATAATGCCAGCCGCCTGCATCCTGATACCAGCCTGGGATGTAGTTGGTCTTTTCGCCATTTGCATTTACATACTTTCCGTCCGGTGTAATCGTATCGGTCAGCATATAGCCGTTTTCATCCATGTAATAGGTTTCTTCATCTGCATTCAGCCAGGTATTTGTAATAAACGTACCGTCCGGTTTGCGGTATTTTTTCTTTCCGGTTTCATCAATAAACCAGCCGCCGGTAATGGTTCCCTCATATGCCCCTGCGTCAGAACCATCTACATTGATTAAATATTTACGTACTTCCGCAGGAAGAGTAGAGGAATCTACATCTCCGGGAAGATGAACGATATCAATGTAGCGTTCATTTGTATCAAGGTTTTTATTATTAGTAACAAGGGTAACACGGGTCGTAGGCTGTGCTCCTTCTGGAAGAGAAGACCAGTTTTCCGGAATTCCCCATACACCGTCGATATTTACCAGATCCGGCACCTGCCCCCATGGACGAGGGTAAGACATTGGGTTAAATGTATATGCGTAATCATAACCTTTTCTTAAAATAACATCACTTTCATTGATGGTATTTCCACCTACTAAAATAGCAAAGGAATGGCCGTCTCCACAGTCAACCGGACGCCACTCAAAGAGATAGGCTCCGCTGTTTTCCATGGTTGTAGTGTTTGCTGCAAATGCTGTAAATGCGGCTGAAATGGAAAGTGCTGCTGCTAACATAATGGCTTTCAGTTTTCTTTTGATCATTCAATTATCCCTCCTTCTGGAATATAAAAGAAGAGCGCTGCGACTAACGAATATCAGCCACAACGCTCTCCCCCTAATTTTTAATTGTTAATTTCTGACCTAAGATCAGTCCTCAACGTAGTATCCAAGGATAGAACCACCCTTAGCAACTACGAACTGATAATCATTGCCGTCCTTGTTCTTGGACTTGCTGTCGATTACCTTACCGGATGTATTTACTAAGAAGAAGTCTTCTGCATCAGTACCAGACTTAACCTCAGTTCTACCATCAACTACTACGTCTCTGGTGATAACTGCGATTTCCTGAATATCCTCAAGCTTCTTGTTTACGCCAAGAGCATCCAGATTTTCCTGTGTAACAACAGTGCTTACATGGTACTTAACATCAGCACCAAGCTCGGTAATGAACTCATCTGCATCATCCAGCTTGTCGTAACCAACAGCATCTGTCTCATTTACATGCTTAACAACCTGATACTTCTCGTCAGAACCAGCTCTTACAAGCTTACCAGACTGATAGTACTTATCATCCTTCTCGCCAGTCACACCAGCACCCTTGTTGCCGCCGGACTTCTCGAAGTAGAAGTTGTAGTTATCACCATCGATAGCTACGCTGGTCTTGTTGGTTCTCATAGCACCGTCATCGCCATCACCGAAGTAGTAGCAATCGTAGCCATTTGCCTCATACCACAGAGCGTTCTCATCGAAACGATCCTCATCATCGAATGGCTTGTTGTCATCATCATCAGCCTTAACATCTAAGCTACCAGTTCCCTCGCCCTTGATGAACTTCAGACCGTTAACCATACGGCCATCGTTACGGAATGCATACTTCTTACCCTTGATGGTCTTGAACTCGCCTGCGTACAGGTTGCCGCTTCCATCTGCATAGTACCATGCATCCTCATCATCGTTGTACTTGTCGTAGTTCAGATACTCAGCTGCTACTACCTTGAACCAACCTCTGCTTACGCGAGCACCATCCTCAACGCTGTTGAAGTATCTCCACTCCTTAGCGTACTGAGCTGCTACACTGTTGGTAGAAGAAGAGCTGTTACCACTTCTTACGCCATCCTTGGAAGCCTTCTCTACATCCAGAGACCACTCAGCTGTCATAGCACCGTACTGATCGAACTCATACTTCTTGCCGTTGATGGTCTTGCTCTTCTGAACATCGCCGTCTTTAGCCTTTACCTTCTTACCATTAGACTGGAAGTAGAACCAACGGCTCTGATCCTCGTCCTCGTTGAATACAGGAGCGATCTCGTAGTCGTTTGTTGCCTCGTCATATGTAATATCCATCTGCAGCCAGCCAGTGGTCATTGCACCATCGTCCTCGCCGCCGAAGTAGTAATCGCCTTCCTTGAAGCCGTCACCATCTGTATTGTCAATGCGCTCTGCGTTGTCTTCTGCAACCCAACCGTACAGCATCTTGCCTTCCTCATCGAAAGCATACTTCTTGCCGTTGATGGTTTTCAGAGCGATATTGCTGTTGTCGCCATTGGTAAGTGCCTTACCATTAGCCTGGAAGTAATACCAGTAGTGCTCTGGCTCGTTGTCGTCGCCAGCATCCTCATTCTCAATAGCAACCCACTGATTGGAAGCCATTACACCGTTGATATCTACGTAGTAGTAGTTATCGCCGTCCTCGATGAGCTGATCGATTGCCATCTCACCGTCGCTGTCCAGGTAATACCAGTTGTTTCCGGACTTCTTCCAGGAATCGGTTGCTCTCTCGCCGTCACGGTTGTAGTATACCCATGTTCCGTCTTCCTCTGCCCAGCCTGTAGCTGCGAAAGAAGTCATGGAAGCGCCGATAGCGAGAAGTGCTGCTGTTGAAAGTACAGCAACTAACTTTGTCTGCTTCTTCATAATGAATGCACTCTCCTTTTTGTTTTTGAAATACTTTTTGAAATTCCTTAATTGCATTACGAGTAGATTATACTTCCGATAAGGAAAATTATCGCTACATAGTGGGGGGGGGCAGAAGGTTTTTGGAGTACAGAAAATACAAGGAAAATCACAAGAAGAAAGCACCATATACATTGCGTATTTAAGGGCAAGATGATATACTGTACAACGTGAAAATTAATATACCACACAGAAGTAAAGTCGAAAAGAGGTTAAAGATGGAACAAAATCAAAGTTTGTATTCAATGGAGGCGCAGATCAGTCAGTTCAGAGATGAATGGCGTAAGACAAACAGCAGGATTGTCGGTGCATTTACACTTCTGATTCTGGCAGGGCTTCCTATTATATATCAGGATTATTATTTTAATATTCTGGTTGTAAAATATTATTATTACTGTGCAATGATTATCGGAATGGCAGTATTTACAGCTATTGCAGCGTTTGTTTATATTCGCCGGGACAGACTTCTTTATGGCGGTGAAGTGATGAAGACGATACGCAGCGAGATAAAAATATCATCTCTCACGATTGTAGACTGGGCTATGATTGCATTCACATTGTCAGCAGTCATTTCTACCCTGCAGTCAGAATATCTTTACGAGTCCTTTTGGGGAAATGAAGGCCGGTACTGCGGACTATTTTTGATTTTACTATATACAATATGCTATTTTCTTGTAACACGGTGTCTGGAATTTAAAAGATGGTATATGGATGTATTCTTAGGAGCCGGATTGATCGTCTGTCTTTTGGGGATTCTGCATTTCTTCAACCTGGATCCGCTGGGATTCAAAAAAGAGATTTCTCAGGATGATTATAGTATCTTTGTATCCACGATTGGAAATATTAACACATATACGGCATATCTTGCACTTCCTATGGGAGCAAGCGCCGTTATGTTTGCTACAGAGAAGAATATAAAGCGCAAAATATGGTATTACATCTGTATGACATTTGCATTCATGGCGCTGATCATGGGAGTCAGTGATAATGCATATTTAACATTATTTGCCTTGTTGGGTTTTCTGCCGCTGTATCTTTTCAGAAGCAGAAAGGGAGTCTATTCATATACAGCAATTCTGGCTACGTTTGTGACTGTTTTGTTGGGAATTGACTGGATTGAGTATACGTTTGGCGAGCGTGTTCAGGAAATCAGCGGTATTTTCAATTTATTTACCCGCATACCTGGTTTATGGGCGATTGCTCTGGTTTTGTGGGTGTTGACTGCCGGGCTGTATATCTATAACAGCAGAACAGAAAGGCAGGGACAGAAGAGAACAGAAAGCCGTATTTTATGGTATCTGTGGCTTGGACTGGTAGTTCTTGGGGCATTGGGAGTTGCATTCGTACTGTACGATGCGAACATAGCCGGAAACAGTGAGCGATATGGTTCTATTGCAAACTATGTGGTAATGAATGACTCCTGGGGAACAGAAAGAGGGTATGTATGGAGAATCGCAATGGAGATATACCGCGATTTCCCGTTGAGTCATAAATTGTTTGGCCATGGTCCGGATACATTTGGCGTAATTACAGTTCAGAATTTCTGGGATGATATGCTGAATACCACAAGCCAGAAATACGAAAATGTTCATAATGAATATCTGCAGTATCTTGTGACCATTGGAGCTGTGGGACTGACTGCGTATCTTGTATTCCTTGGAACTTCTTTTGTGAAAATGATTCGGAAAGGTTTAAAAAAGCCTGTTGTTATGGCTATGGCTTTTGCAGCAATATGTTATTGTACACAGGCTGTTGTAAATATCAGTGTGCCTATTGTAACGCCTATTATGTTTTTGATGATCATGATGGGAATGGCAGTGCTCAGAAAAAAACAGAATTAGTAAGAAAATTTAAAGATTGGTACCTTGGCAGAATTGAAGGTGCCAATCTTATTTTGTTATGGCAACAAGGAAAATGGATGCAGATCAGTGGGAAAATATGGCTCTTTTAATAAAATATTAAAGGTTTTCCAAGGCTTTTCGGCTATTGTAAAGTTGCGAAAAAGGGTATTAGATGCTATACTGTACAAAGGTTTATTATGCCTTATTATATAAAAATCTCCTATGTGATATGGAGAAAGAATTGAGTGAATTATGAGAGACAGTAAGATAAGAGAACGATATAAACGTCTGATAAAATTGAGCTTTGCAGTTATCATGCTTTTAGGCTTGTGTCTGCTTTATGCGGTTGTATGGAGCGGCTATTATAATGAAACTATACTTCAGGCTCCATTTTACCGAAGAGGTAATTGGATGATGGTGCTGATATATGGAATTCTCCTTGCGTTTTTTATGAGTACATATGGAGGTTTTAAAATCGGTTATTTAAAAAACGGAAACCTTATTTATTCACAGATTATATCCGTTTTGTTTACTAATATTGTAACGTATCTTCAAATTGCAGTAATTGACAGACGTCTGGTAAATCCGATTTATTTGCTTCCAATGACATTAGCAGAAATAGCTTTTATTATAATTTGGACAATGCTTTTTCAAACAGGTTATCGCAATATGTTTCCTCCAAGAAAAATGCTTTTCGTGGAAGGCGATAGGAAAGATTATCACCTCAGGGATAAAATGAATGCCAGAGATGATAAATACCAGATTTGTGAAGTGATTTCCTACAAAAGCAGAGTGGAAGATATAAAAAAGAAAATAGACCAATATGATGCAGTAGTGTTGGGAGATATGCCATCTCATGAAAGGAATATATTGTTGAAGTACTGTTATACATCAAGTATTCGCAGTTACAGTGTTCCGAAAATTTCAGATGTGTTGCTACGGACTTCAGATGAGTTAACATTATTCGATACTCCGCTTATGTTATCACGCAACATGGGACTTAGCATTGAACAGCAGTGGTTAAAAAGGACCGAGGATATTGTAGTTGCTCTTCTAATGTTGATGATTTTTTCGCCTGTATTTCTCATTGCTGCTATTGGAATTAAGTGTACAGATGGAGGGCCTGTGTTTTATAAACAGGAGCGACTTACTAAAGATGGAAAGCATTTTATGATTTATAAATTTCGCACTATGATTGTAAATGCAGAAAAAATGACTGGTGCAGTACTTGCATCAGAAAAAGATCCCAGAATTTTACCGATTGGAAGAATTCTGCGAGCTACTCGTTTGGATGAGCTCCCTCAGATTTTGAATATTTTAAAAGGCGATATGTCTTTAGTGGGACCGCGCCCGGAACGACCTGAATTAGCAGAGGAAATCCAAAAGACTATTCCAGAATTTGCATATCGTTTGAAGGTAAAGGCAGGACTTACAGGATTTGCCCAGGTATATGGAAAATATAATACGACATCATATGATAAATTAAAGCTTGACTTGATGTATATTCGTAAATACTCATTGCTCCTTGATTTGAAATTAATTTTGATGACACCCAAGATTATGCTTTTGAAAGAGAGTACTGAGGGTGTGAGTGCGGAAAGGGAAGACAAGAATAGCTGATAAAATAGCTGGAAAGTGAAATGGATAGAATAAATAAGAAAAAAATAGTGCATGTATTGAAGTCCTCTATTTATTCTGGGGCAGAAAATGTGGTATTGACCATTATAAATAATATTCAGGATGAATTTAATTTTGTATATATTGCTACAGAAGGGCCAATTCGAGAAAAACTAGAGCAGGAACATGTGCCGTTTCGTCTATTAAGCGAATTTAAATATGAGAATTTGAAGAAGGTGCTTGAGGAGGAAAAGCCAGATATAATACATGCGCATGATTTTTCTGCTACTGTTATGTGTGCATTATGTGGAAAGTATAGAATTATATCTCATTTGCATTATGATCCACCATGGGCTAGAAGATGGAATTTTAAAACAGCAGCCTATGTATGTATGGGACGCAGGATTGCAAGGATTTTGGCAGTGTCGGGAGGGGCGTATCATAATCTGATCTTTTCGGATATGTTTCAAGCAAAGATGAGTATTATAGGCAACCCGATCGATAAAGAAAGAATTTTATATATGGGGGGAAAAGAGCAGTTACCGATATACGATTTGTTATTTGTAGGACGTCTGGTTGAACAGAAAGCACCACAGATGTTTATTGAAATTGTAGGAAAATTGAAACAATCCGGAAGATCAATAAAGTGTGCTATGGTTGGAACGGGTGATCTGGAGAAGATGTGCCGGGAACTAATTGAACAGAATGGATTGCAGTCCAGCATTGAGCTTTTGGGATTTCAGGAAAATCCCTATTTATATATGAGAATGTCAAAGTTATTATGTATGACATCCAGATGGGAAGGATATGGGCTGGTTGCAGCAGAGGCCAATATTTTAGGGATTCCTGTTTTATCAACAAAGACAGGTGGTGTTACAGAATTGTTTGGAGAAAAAGCAGAAGAACTCTGTAATGGATCAGATGATTTCTTTGAAAAAATTCAGAAATTACTAAGCGATTCGGAACTGTATCAAATTTGGAAAATGAGAGCGCTGAAACGGGCAAAGGAGTTTACAAGTCCAAAAGAATATGCTGAAAAATTAAGTTTAATATATAAGAAGGAAATGATGAATCAATGAACATGTTAAAAAGTATAAAAGTTAGAATCAATGTATTTTTTCAATATAAGGATTTATTGTATAATCTTGTATCCCGTGATATAAAGGTGCGGTATCGAAAGTCTTTTTTGGGAATGTTATGGACGGTATTGAATCCTCTTTTGATGATGATAGTAATGACGATAGTCTTTTCGACACTGTTTAAATCCACAATTGATAATTTTCCAGTTTATTTTTTGGCAGGTAATCTTATCTTTACACTTAATTCAGAAATCACAAATAATTGTACTTATGCAATTATCGGGAATGCCTCATTGCTGAAAAAAGTATATATTCCTAAATATTTGTTTCCGCTTTCAAAAGCTGGATCAGCGTTAGTAAATTTGATGTTTTCTTTAATAGCAATGTTTTTGGTTATGATTATATTAAGAGTGCCTTTTTTGCCAACATTGCTGTTGCTTCCAATTCCGATTGCATATGCTTTTATATTTTCTTTAGGACTTGGATTATTGTTGTCTGCAGTAACTGTTTATTTTAGGGATATTGCATACTTTTATTCGGTTCTTTTGCTTGCATGGAATTATTTTACACCAGTTTTTTACCCTATTGAAATTTTACCGGATTTTGCGAGAAAGTTAATGCAGCTAAATCCATTATATCACTATATTGATTATATGAGAAATTTGATTTTACATGGTGTTGTTCCTGGTATAACAGAAAATTTTGTATGCCTGTTAATGAGCGTTATGATGTTAGTAATTGGAGTTTGTGTGTTTTACAGAAAACAAGATAATTTCATTTTATATATTTAATGATGAGGAAGAGTAATGGAAAATGCAATTGTAAAAGTAGAAAATGTTTCTATGATGTTTAATATGAGTCAGGAAAAGGTGGATAATATTAAAGAATACATCATAAAAATGATGAAACATGAATTGATGTTCCATGAATTTTGGGCACTCAAAAATGTTTCCTTTCAATTAGAAAAGGGAGATTCTTTAGGAATTGTTGGACTAAATGGTTCTGGAAAAAGTACACTTTTGAAGCTTATTGCAGGAGTATTAAAACCTACAGAAGGTAAAGTGACAACAATGGGAAGTATTGCTCCGTTGATTGAGTTGGGGGCCGGATTTGATGATGATCTTTCAGCTGAAGAAAATATTTTATTGAATGGATCAATTCTTGGATATTCCAAGTCATATATGATGTCCAGATATGATGATATCATTAAATTTGCAGAGTTAGAGGGCTTTACAAATACGGCACTTAAAAATTTTTCCTCTGGTATGAAGGCTAGGCTGGGATTCGCAATTGCAACAATGAACATTCCAGATATTTTAATTTTGGATGAGGTACTTGCTGTTGGTGATTTTAAGTTTCAGGAAAAGAGCTTTGCCAGAACGAAAGAAATTATTGAGGCAGGAACAACAGTTTTGTTTGTTTCACATTCTGTTGAGCAGGTACGTAATATATGCAATAAAGTTCTTTGGTTGGATCATGGTCAAGTTGTAATGTTTGGTGATACGGAGACAGTATGTTCCGCATATGAGAAAATATAAGAGAGAATTTATGAAAAAGAGGCTATTATTTGTAATTACACAATTTTATAAGGGTGGTGCAGAAACATCTTTGTTAAATTTGTTTCAAATTTTGGATCCAGAGAAATATGAAGTGGATTTTTTAGTATTGAATCAGATTGAATATCAGGATGCGACATCATTGATAGGAGAAATTCCAGCATGGATTTCAGTTTTTGATGTGGTAAAAAATAGAACAGCAAACTTTAACGTAGAACCGTTTATTGAAAAAGTGTATCGACGTTTGTTTCATATCCAGACGTATGGACGGGCAGCATCTGATTTTGTAAGGCACAAAGACTATGATATAGCCATTTCTTTTGGAGAATGGCTTTCTCCTGCATTTATAGCCAGGAAAGTTATGGCGAAGAAGAAGTATGTGTGGATCCATATAGATTTAGATAAAGCAGATTTTGTTAATAAAGAGGAATTAGTACGGTATGATAAAGATATATCCGGCTATATTTTTGCTTCAGAAACTTCACGCTGCAGTTCTGTTGAACGTTGTCCGCAGATGAAAGAAAAATCTATGGTAATTCATAATTTTTTAAATAGAAAGGCAATTTTGGATAAGGCAGAACAGCAAGTGAGTCTGCCTTGTTCTGAAAGTGGATATTTGTTAAGTGTAGGAAATCTTAGGGGAGAGAAGAACTATCCTAGGCAAATAGAAGTTATGCGTATACTGAAGGATAAAGGGATTCCAATCAAGTGGATTTGTGTAGGATCTACTGTAGATAAAACTGTATATAGAGAGGTAATGCGGCTTTTAGAAGCGTATCATCTTCAGGATGATTTTATTTTGTATGGTGCGGATAACAATCCTTACCGATATATGAAGCGGGCTAAGGCAGTTATGGTTTTGTCTGATCATGAATCATGGTCGCTTGTCATATCTGAAGCTAAGATTTTGGGAGTACCCGTCATTGCAACGAACACATCTGGGGCAAGGGAACAGATTCAGGATAGAGAAAATGGAATTATTACGCCATTTGACGCGTCCGGAATTGCAGATAAAATCGCCAGTTTTTTGCAGGATTTGGAGCTTCAAGGACGGATTCGAGAAAACTTGATAAAAGAGAGTATTGATGATATTGGAGCAGGAGAGTTTGAACATCTGGTGGAAGGCTGAAGATTATGAAAAAGATATTATATATTATCGATGATATTAACTATAACAGTGGTGCCAAGGCTGTTACGGTGCTTCAAATGAAACAGCTGCAGAAGGATTATGATATCTATCTGTTATCCTTGGCTGCACCGAAGGAACCCTTGGATTTTTTAGATCAGAGTCATGTGCTGGATCCCTGTATATGGAAAATTACAGAGATTTATGCGGCTTCGTTTAAACAGGCATTGAGGAATCATGAATATTCTTTTTGGCAGAAATGTTCCCGTATTTTGTATGCTTTTAGCCTTCGCTGCGGTTTAGGGGATATGTATTTTGAACATCAGATTAAACGAAAGCTACAGCCAGTTATGGAAGAATTTGATACAGTAATTGTTGTCAGCGAAGCATCTAAATTGCGGAGATTGGTGTCAAAACTGGAACATCCAAAGAAAATTCAATGGATTCATACTGATTATGCCCGGTGGAGTGAATTTTCTGAATGGAGTCGGGCTGTTACTAAAAACGATCACAAAATTTATCCCCATTTTGATCAGATTGTAGTGTTATCTAATCATTGCAGGCAGGGATTGATAGAGAAGGTTCCTGAAATTGCAAATAAAGTGATTGTGATTTCCAATTTAATTGATACAGATAATATTTTAAATTTAGCAAAAGAAGACAGAGCAGTGATTTTAAATACAGATAGTCTGAATTTGGTTACAGTTGCCAGAATTGATCGGGAGAAGCGTATAGATTATCTTTTGAAAATAGCTAAAAAGATGAAAGAATATCATTGGAATTTCCAATGGTATGTTATTGGTGATGGTCCACTGAAAGAAGTGATGTCTGAGAAAAATAAAGAAATGAACTTGGAGGGATACGTTCATTTTATTGGATACACAGAAAATCCATACGCGATTATGGCAGGATGCGATGCTCTAGTTTTACTTTCAAAGTATGAAGGAACACCAGTTACGATAGATGAGGCAATGATATTAGGGATAGGAATTATTGCGCCACCTGTAGGAGGTATACCAGAACAGACAGAAGGCTACGAAAACATATATTTAGTTGATGCAGAGAAAATAAAGATAGAACAGTTAATGAAGATGAAAAAAAGACAACAACATTTTTATGATTTTAACAAAAGAACAGAGAAGATTTTAGAGTCAATAAAAATGATTTTATAAATATATAATCTTATATGGAAATGAAAGTATAGGGGAATCGATCATGAAAAGAATTTTGATTTTGATGGACGATATTAACTATCGTGGTGGCGCACATTTTGCTACATTTAAAATCGCTAATTTTTTATCTCGTCAGGGGAATGAGATACATATTTACTCACCCAATGCAGCAAATAAAGAAACCTTAAATTATTTGGATACAAATGTGATTTTGGATTTAAAAAAATCTTTTTCTAATATGGAATATGTGATTGTTCCGTTTGAAAATTCCTGTTTCAGAGAAGAAGTTTCTAGGTTAAAGGAAATTGTTAAAATTCAGTGGATTCATATTGATTATGCTCGTTGGAGAGAGGTGGTTACTGTGAATGTAGCTGAACAGGAGAAGGTTTTTGAAAGATTTAATCATTTGATTTTTGTTTCTGAGCATAATTGCGATTCTTTCAAATCTGTTTTTCCTCAACTAGAAAAAAAATGTAGAGTAATATATAACTTTCTGGATATAGAACAAATAAGGGAACAGGCAAAAGGGCAAATTGATTCAGAATTATTTAAAAAGAAATGCCCAGAGCAGTTAAATATAGTAATATCGGGTCGCCTTGAACCCCAGAAGGCATACCATCGGTTGATTGATGCAGTAAAAGTTTTAAATGATAGAAAGTTAAATATTGAGTACTATATTTTAGGAGTAGGCTATGAATATTCTGAATTAAAAGAACGATGCCAAAAGTATAATATTAAAAATATTCATTTTTGGGGATATAGAGCCAATCCGTTTCCATACATAAGAGCAGCAGATGTATTTGCTATCCTGTCTGAATATGAGGGGTTGGCATTAGTGATAGCAGAGAGTTTAGCAGTTGGAACTCCGGTAATTTCAACAGAATCTGGAGGTGTACACGAACTTTTAAAAACAGAGCAGGGGTGGATTATTAAAAATGATATTTATTCAATTATAAATGGGTTGGATATGTTATATAAGAATAGGGGAGAACTGGAAAGAAAGCGGTTTAACTTAGAGCAATATGAATATAATAATCTTCAGATAAAAAAGAATTTGGTTCAATTAATTGATGGAAACAAAGCCGAGGTAAAGGAAGAAAAAAAAATGAAAATAGAAATAAATGGGAACATCCAGACAAATATAGATGTTTCAATTATAGTACCAGTATATAATATGGAAAAATATTTAAAAGAGTGTTTAGATTCTTTAGTAAAACAAACGCTGAATAACTATGAGATTATTGTTATAAATGATGGATCCACAGATAGCTCTCCAGAAATTATAGATGATTATGTTTATCGGTATGCAGATAAAATTAGAGCATTTACGATTGATAATAGTGGTTTGGGAGAGGCCAGAAATTATGGTATATCAAAGGCAAAAGGGCGTTATCTTGGATTTGTTGATTCGGATGATTGGGTTACATATGATATGTTTGAGAAAATGTATCAAACTGCTATTAAAGACCAAGCCGACTGTGTTATGTCTGACTACATTGCTTTTTGGGATACAGGTAAAAAAGAGTATGTTGCAAGTATATCTGAAAAGAATGCAGATCGATTTGATATATTAAAATATTCTGCAAAATATGGAGTAGTAAATATATGTACAAAATTAATTGATCGGAGTTTATTTGATCGGATTAGGTTTCCGAAAGGGTTTTATGAAGACTTGGCAACTACGCCAATTATACTAAGTTATGCGAAGAAGATATCATATGTGCGGGAAGGCCTATATTTTTATAGGCAACGAAGTGGTTCTATTACTTCTATAAAGAGTAATGATCAGCGAGTATTTGATTGCTATAAAGCATGGGATCGTATTTTTGAATTTTCAAACCCAGTTTATGAAAAAGAAATACGTTTTGCTATTTATTGGAGCATAAACTTTTTCTGTACAAATTTTTTGGATGAGTTTACTGCTTATAGTAAGCAATACTATGATAAACATCGAGATAGATTTGAGAATAATGAATATATAGAGAATGCTGTTAATAGTAAACAATTTCTGGATTTTAATAGGTTGCCTCAGATTCCTAAAATCATTCATTATTGTTGGTTTGGACATAATGAAAAAAGTGATTTAGTGAAGATGTGTATTGCTTCTTGGAAAAGATATGCTCCAGATTATGAGTTAAAAGAATGGAATGAATCTAATTGTGATATTAACGAAAACGTATATGTAAAAAAGGCTTATGAGGAAAAGAAATGGGCATTTGTTTCCGATTATTTTCGTTTGAAAGCGTTAAAAGAGTTTGGCGGTATTTATATGGATACAGATATGGAGTTAATGAAAGCCTTAGATCCTTATCTATGCAATCACTGTTTTTTTGCATTTGAAACACCAATTTTTGTGCATGCAGGAATTATTGGTGCAGAAAAGGAAGCTTCCATTATTTCTGATATTTTAAATACATATGCAACGGATATATTTTCTGATAGTTGTGAGGGAATACCTAATACTATTCCGAGGAGAATTACAGAAATCTTAGAAAAACAAACTAATTTAATTAAAAATGGAAAAACACAGTTATTAAATAATGGAACAAAGGTATATAGTGCGAATATTATGACAATGAATTTTCATGATGGAAAATGTGTGGCAAATCATCATTATGAGGGGAATTGGGTAAAGGAAAAGAATAGTACTGCCAATTATGGTTATGAAGTAATGAAGCATTATTTTACTTGGAATCTGACACATTCTGATTCACAAAGTGGAAGTACATCCTGTTGCTATACCAATGAAACCAATTATATGGAATTATATGAGCAAATGATAAACTCTACATCATGGAAAATTACGAAACCGTTGAGGATTATCATGGATCGATTGAGAAAAAAGTAAGGAGTTATGAAAAATGGAGTTTGATTTCACAAAAGAGCCAGGAAAGAAATTACAGATAGATAAAAGAAAGAGGAGTATTGGTATGCCTTTGATATCTGTAATTACAGCCTACTTTAATGCTGATACATATTTAGATCAGTTGTATATTTGTATGATGAATCAAACATTTCCATGGTTTGAATGGATAATTGTTGATGATGGGAGTACTAAAGTAGCGAGTATACAATTACTGCAAGAGATTTTAATAAGAGATGAGAGGATTCGGGTAGTTCATAAAGAAAATGGAGGATTATCATCAGCAAGAAATTGTGGAATTAAAGAAAGCGTTACGGAAATTATAGTACCAATCGATGCAGATGATTTAATAGAACCTACTTTTTTAGAAGTTTTATGGTGGGCGTTATATTATAATCCAGATTGTTCGTGGGCATATGCTGATTGCTGTGGTTTTCAGGGAAAAGAATATGTGTGGAAAAAGAAATTTGATGCTAAGACCCTGACACACTATAATTTTCTTGTAGCAACAGCGGCGATTAGAAAAAGAGATTTATTAGAGGTTGGTGGATATGATGAGATAGAGAAACATTATTATGAAGATTGGCGTTTATGGTTGAAGTTTTTAGAAAAAGGTAAGCGGCCTGTTAAAGTGGAGAGTATTGAATTTTGGTATCGTAGATCTTCAGAGGGGATGTTAAGTTCGATTAATGAGAACGATAATGCAAAAAAAAGAGCCGATTTTCTAATTCAAGAAATTGCGGTGAGGGCTGATATAGGAGTAAAGGCAAAAGAATTTTCAGAATATTCTTATGAGGATCGTTTTGCAGTACCAAAACGCTCTAACTTTAAAAGAAAATATGAATGTAAAAATAAAAAAGTAACTATTTTATATATAATTCCATGGATGGTAACAGGTGGTGCCGATCAATTTAATCTTGATTTTGTCCGCCTGCTTAATAAAGATAAATATGATATTACGGTTATAACAACTGTAAGATCAGAAAATGAATGGAAACAGAAATTTCGGGAATATACGCCTGAGATTTTTTGTCTTCCAGAATTTCTTGATGTAAAAAACTATGCAGAGTTTATTTCGTATATAGTGGAATCAAGAAATATTGATGTATGTTTGATTTCTAACTCTTATTATGGTTATTATTTAGTTCCATGGTTAAGAAGAGAGTTCCCAGATATGGCAATTATTGACTATGTACATATGGAAGAGATGTATTGGAGAGCGGGAGGCTATGGAAGAACATCTATGGCTATGGGGGATTTTTTAGAGAAAACATATGTATGTAATCATGCAACTAGAAGAAATTTCGTAGAAAAATTTAATCGTAGTCCAGAAGAAGTTGAGACAATTCATATTGGTGTGGATTATGAAAAATATAATCCAGAAGTAGTGCCCTATGGAAAAATAAGAAAAGAATTTAATATATCGGATGAGGATAAAATAATACTATTTCCCTGCAGACTGCATAGCCAAAAGAGACCATATTTAATGCTCCAAATTGCAAAAAAGGTTCTTGAAAAACGCAGAGATATTTATTTTCTGGTTGTCGGGGACGGGCCAGAATATAGTCTGATGAAGCAATTTGTTGAGCAGGAAGGTTTAAATAATAAAGTTCTGTTTTCTGGTGCACGGACAGATATGGCGTGCTTTTATAAAGATAGTGATGTGACCTTAATTTGTTCCATAAAGGAAGGATTATCCTTGACTGCTTATGAATCCTGTGCAATGATGACACCTGTGGTATCAGCAGATGTAGGTGGACAAAGTGACTTGATAGATAATTCTGTAGGAAGAATAATACCATGTTTACAGAGAGAAGAGGATATGTTACAAACAACTTACGGTGATGAGGAAGTTGGCTTGTATTCATCTGCTATTTTGGATTTGTTATCGCCAGATTATGCGATTGAGTATCAAAAAATTAGTAGCGCTTGTCGTGAGAAAATTATTGCTCGATTTGGACTGGACTCCATGATTAATAATATGGAAACAGCTATTGAAAAGTGTTTTTCAGAAGAGAGAAAGAAACAGCGTTATGAGTTATCCATAATTTTAAAGAAAATTCCAAGATTGACAGAAGATGTGTTGGGAATGTATAGCGCTTATGAAAGTGTGGAGCAAGAGAGTGGAATTAGTTGGAGACAATGTAATTATATAGAAAGTTTGAAGAATGAACAACTTATACAGAAAGAACAGAGTGTACAAGCTCTAAGAACGGAACTTGAATGTATGAAACATTCTTTGTCTTTTAAGGTAGGGCGTGTAATTACATGGGGGCCAAGAAAAATTCGTGGTGGCTACATGTGCATAAAAGAACACGGTTTGATTTATACATTAAAACTAGCTTTAGAAAAGGCTAAATTCATAAGAAGCGTATAGTTGAAAATAATTTGCATGGCCTTTTGAGAAAGGAGTTGTTAAATGAATCTATTGGAAAAAATAGAAAATACCATACTGGGACATTCAGTAGATGAGATTTTATTTAGTAATTTAAAACATTTTTACGGCTATGAAAATTCTGGAGAAGTATCATACGAAAAATTAAGTAGTAAATTTGCTAAAGAAAATTTTAATGAGTTAAATGAAACATTGAACTATTTTAAAGAAAATATTTTGGATATTCAGAGTAATTTTTCACATTATAAGTCGATTTATAAAATTTTGGCAGACGAAATAAGTAAAGAAACATATGCGCGTATGCTGGCAGCAAAAATATATATGGATATGGATTATGTGCAACAGGCGTATCAAGAAGATCCCATTTATTTTAGTAAAAATATTTTTCAATTTTGTGAAGAAACATATATTGACTGTGGAGGGTTTGATGGTGATACTGTGCTCAATTTTGCAGACCAAGTAAAAACAATTAAGCATATGTATGTATTTGAAGCAATGCAAAAACCGGCTGAGCGGTGTCGGAGTAGGATTGAAAAGAAAGGATTGATTGGAAAAACCACTATTTTTCAACAAGCTGTTTATAGTAAAAATGGCAGTTTAAATTTTGATTTGGGAGCTGGTAATGGAGATAGCAGTATTAGTCAAAATGGTTCAATCCAAGTTTCAGCAATCAGAATAGATGATGTTATTAAGGAAAATGTAACATTTCTAAAAATGGATATAGAAGGAGCGGAAAAGGATGCACTTTATGGTGCTCAAAGAATAATAAAAGAAAACACTCCCAAAATGGCAATATGTATTTATCATTTAAAAGATGATTTTTGGAAGATTCCAGAATTGATTTTATCTATAAATCCACATTATAAATTTCTTGTTAGACAGCATGATCCTGCGAGTTTTAGTGAAACAGTACTTTATTGTATTCCTGAAAATATGGGAGATGTTATTGGGGAAGAGGTGTGTTTTGATAAAGAACATAAAGATTTGATCTGTTATAAGAAAGATAAGGTTTGGTTTTTGAGGCAGTTAAGAAATAAGGATATGGAATTAGGAAAATTGCAGGAACTTGTATCTGCAAAGGCGTGGTTAAGTAGTCAGTATGACAGTTTGACAAAACGTATACATGAATTGGAATTATGGATTCAAGAGTTAGAGATGGGAAAAGAATGGCTGAACCAGCAGAATTTAACTTTAAATAGTCAGATAAAAGATTTAGAAGCATGGATTCAGGTATTAGAAAATGAAAAGAGTAGTGGGAAATGGAGAAAGAGAAATTGAAAAATACAGATAACGGAGATTTTATATTGAAGCGTAAGGAATATTTACATTTTTTCTGTTTTAATCTTTTACTTTTTTTAAGCACATATTTTGCGTTTATATTTTTTAAGCACTATGGCCTTGATGACTATTCTATAATTGCAGATTTATCAGAACTGCATAAAAATGCATTAAATAATGGACGTTTCTCCTTGATGGTTGTGTATGATTTCTTTATTGCATTGGGATTTAATCCTGTTGTGAATCAAACGGTTATGGCACTTTTGGTAGTGTTTGTTTTTTCGTTGAGTACAACCGCTATTACAATTCGTATTTTAGAGTTAGGAGAAGTTAGAGAGTCAGGAGAAAAAATACTTATAAATCTGGGTGCATTGATATTACTGTTGAATGTTTTTGTGACAGAGTGGTTTACATTTGTTTTATCATACGCTCAATGGGCGTTAGGAATACTTTGTGCAGTGTATTCCGCAATATTGATGTCATATAGCTCACGAGTAAAAAAAATATTCGCAATAGTATTGTTGGCATTAGCAATTAATGCATATCAGACGATGGCTGTTTATTTTGCAGTGCTTATTATGATTTTTATATATTTGAAGCAAAAAGACACCTTTAGTATATACAAGGCAATTAAGGAAACTTGTGTAGCCGCTTTGGCGGCAATTATCATTATGGGATTAAATATCGGATTTGCCCATATGATTGGTAAAATGGGGGAGGAGACAGCTGCTTCTCGATATGATAATTTATCATTTTCGGCTGAAAATATTAAAAAAATATTGAATGCACAGAAGAACATATGGATTGATGGTAAGAATCTTCTGCCTCATGGATATATGCTTTTATTTTTGATTATATTTGTTTCACTTCTTCTTTATACAAGTAGACAATATAGGATAAATTGGCAAAGAGTAATGTATTGTTTTTTGATTTATAGCGCTGCTATTTTGGTTACATTTTTACCACAGGTTTTAGAGGTATGGATGACACCAAGGAGTTTAGTATCATTATTTTGCCTATTAAGTATTAGTATATTTTTTGTTACTATGTGGGGGAAAGGATTCAATGCTACGAAAAAACTATGCGTTTTTAGTGCGCTGGTATTTTTGGCAATTAATTTTTATTATATCCAAAAAATTGCAATTAGTATGTTTCAAGTCAATACCTTAGAAAAGGAACATGCAAAATTAATCAAATATGAAATAGATAAATATGAAAGAGAGAGTGGAATAGAAGTAAAATATATTAGCTTTTATCGGGACAAAGCACCCCAATATAAGTATGAGGGTACATTTGTTTGCCCAGGAGAAGATATGTTTAATAAATCATATTTAATTGAATGGGGAGATATATATGCATTAAATTTTTATACGGGATTGTCATTAAGCAAGGAAAAGCCAGAAGAAGATTATATTAAATATTTTCAAGACTATAACTGGGATTGCCTTGATTTAGAGGAACAGCTTATTTTCGATGGAGATAGATGTCATTATTGTGTATATTAGAGAAAGTGTATATAAAAATAATAGAAATGTAATTTTTAGTGTAAGAGAGGATATCATATATGGTTTATGTAAGATTACTGCGTGTAAAGCATTATTTAAAGAATATTTTGATTTTAATTCCGTTTATATTTGGACATAAACTGTATGATGTCAGAAGTTATCCTGTTTTACTGAGCGGTTTTTTTGTCTTTAGTATGATTTGTTCTGTGGTATATATTATAAATGATTTAAAAGACATTGAATTGGACAGAAAACACCCTGTAAAATGTAGGCGCCCACTTGCAGCGGGACAAGTATCTGTAAAAGAGGCATACCTCATTTGTTCGGTTTTGTTTGTGCTTAGTGCTTGTATATATACATATTTGTGGTTTCATGTGGAGCATAAAATTGTGAGTTTATCATTGCTTATATTAGTTACATATTTGGTTTTGAATATGTGGTATAGTATAGGAGGAGGAAAGGAAATACCAATCGTTGATATTATTATTTTAGTATCAGGATTTTTAATTCGTGTTGTATTTGGCTCGATTCTGACCAATGTAAAAATTTCAGGATGGTTATATCTTGTTGTTATTACAATTTCATTTTATATGGCACTTGGAAAACGAAGAAATGAGTTGAAAAAACATCATAATCAAAACACTAGGGGGGTGTTGGCGTTTTATAATATGGGATTTCTTGATAAAAATATGTATGTATGCCAGACTTTGGCAATTGCTTTTTATGCTTTATGGACAGTAGATGCCGAAGTGATGAGTGAAAGCGCTAACGGGAAGTGGGCAATTTGGACAGTGCCGCTGGTGATTATTATGGCAATGAAATACAGCCTAGATATTGAAGGCGAGTCAGAAGGGGATCCAATAGAAGTAATACTAGGAGATAAAATGTTGATTGCAGCTGGAGTGGTGTATGTGTTTATTATGTATTTTATAATTTATGGGATATAAGAAAGGGCATTATGAATATAAAAAATAGGAATGTGTATTTAGATTTTTTTAGAGGATGTGCAACTATTTCGGTAATGTTGATTCATACTGCATTTCATTCTGGAGCGTCATATGTTCCGTATTGGTTTGCTAATATCACGCTTTTGTTTGATGTACCAGTGTTTTTCTTTTTGGCAGGATGGGCATTACAGATTAATATTAAAAGAGGGAAAAATGATGGGTGGGGAGGAATAAAAAGCAGTTTTGGCTTGTGGTGTAAATGGGCTTTTTTTGTTGCATTGATTGAATTAGCGGCAAAAGGACTTCCATTCATAAATGGTTTTTCTTCACTCCAAGAAGCTATTCAGGCATTGTGCTTTTTTAATTTTACAATAAATGAACTTCCATCTGTGGCAGCATCTATTTGGTTTGTGCCCGTATATGTAGTAGTTTCTTTTTGGGGAGCGACTTTGGTATACATATGGAGAGACAGCTTTTATATGGATTGTGACAGGGGGGGCAAGAAAACAGCGTGTACCTGTGTGATTATAATGTGTGTTGCAGGAATTTTATATTCTTCATTTGGTGGTGTGTTTTTTAATATGTCCGGTTATTTTTGGTTTTATATGTTTTTTTATTTATTGGGATATAGCTTATCGGAGTATAGAATCAAAAAATGGAAGTATGCAATTTTTTTAATAGGAATTGTAGTAGTGTTATGGTTTGCCAGTGCGAAATTATGTGGTTTAGCGCCAATTGATTTACAAGGGGCAAAGTTCCCACCAAGAGTGATGTATCTTATGGCATCTCTTATTTCTATAATTTTGATAATGAGTTTAAAAGGAAGAATAGATCAAGTTGCTACCAATAAATATATTTGCAGAATTGGAAAAAATGCAATTTGGTTTTATTATACGCAAGGCATAGGAGCATCTATTCTTTATTTTATTAGAGATTATATACCAGAGATTTATTGGTTTGTTAAATGGCTTATTTTAGGTGTTGTAAATATTGTTATTACAATACTATTGGCTGAGTTGATTTTGGCACTATATAAGTTATCAGGAAAATTATGGTTAACTGTTAAACAAAAGGTTTTGAAAGATATAGTTTTATTTGAGCAAATATAGCTATTAGTAAGGTATAGAATAATTATGAACGTTTATGATTTTGATGGAACAATATATGATGGTGACAGTTCAAAAGATTTTTATTTTTTTGTCTTAAAAAAGTATCCTAAAATTTTAAAATATTTATTATGTCAATTAAAAGGTATTTTTGGTTATGCTTTGAACTGTTTTGATAAAACGCGTGCAAAAGAATATTTTTTTTGTTTTTTACAGGGAATTCCGAAGATAGAAGAATGTCTAGAAGAATTTTGGAATTTAAATGAAAATAAAATTATGAAGTGGTATATGAAACAACAGAAGGAAGATGATATTATTATTTCTGCTTCTCCAGATTTTTTGTTAAGGCCTATATGCAAACGTTTGGGGATTCATAGTTTGATTGCATCTAATGTAAACATATATACAGGTAAATTTGAAGGTCCAAATTGTTATGGAAAGGAAAAAATTGTACGATTTAGGAAAGAATATCCCAATAATAGTATTGATAATTTTTATTCAGACTCTATATCAGATATCTATCTTAAAGAGATAGCATATAATGGATTCTTGGTAAGAAATAATGCAATAGAACAGTGGACAGAGAATACTAATGCAAATAAATTTGTGTCTATAGAATTTTTAAGATTTGTTATAATTGGGGGGGTGAATGCATTTAACGGTATTTTATTTGCATATATATTCTCACTTTTTATGCAAAAAAATATAGGATTTATATGTGGATATATAGTTAGTTTGACGATTTCTTACTTACTTAATTCTTTTATTACATTTAGAGAAGAATTAGAAATGAAGAGGTATATTAAATTTTGTATTAGTTACATTCCCAATTTTCTTTTACAGAATATAATTGTATTTATTTTTTTGAATTTATTAAAATGGCCGACTTTATGTGTGTATATGATAGCAGTAGGAGTATCAGTACCAATTACATATTTGTTGGTCTCTTGCTTTGCATTTGATAAAACAAAAAAAGTATACAGGAAATAGTTGTGTCTTATTGGTTTTACTTATATAAAGGGAATGATGAGTTATTGAGAATATTTGATAGAAAGTTATTAGACATAACTTTATTGAGGGTGATATGATTAGTGGTATAATTTAAATGTAGGGCGGATCAATGACTACTATTTTGTTTATGTAGTGGCATTTGGCCTGTTTGTTATAAAGAATAAAGAGGTTGTCAGGGTTTCATTCTTATAAGTTATTGATTTAGTATGAAGGTGGTGTGATTGAAGAAGGATATATTGTGGGCGTGATCATGAATTCATTTTCAATTGGCGGATTTAAAAATCTGATTAGCATTTTAACAAAGTTGAACGATGGAGTTTTTGGAGCACATCCGATAGAGATGTCTAAAAGTGTAATTGAATTGTAAAGTGTGATTATAGCATTTCTGGAAGATTCACAGGACTCTAATTAGTAAAGGTCAAACCACTCGCCTTTCACTAAATCCGTTTTTAGTGCATACTTGAGAAAAACAATAGATTTTTTCAAGGGAGGACTAAAGACTATGGATCAGTGCACTCATGAAGTCCGTGCAGAGTACTGGAAAAAGATCATTCAGGCCTGTGGGCAGAGACCAGCAGGCCAGTCGGCCAAAAGCTGGATGGATGAGAATGGCATCTGCGAACAAAGCTATTATCACTGGCAGCGACGGTTCCGGAAACAGGCGTATGAAGAAATGAAGGGAAACGCATCTGTTCCTGCTGTGGCAGAGAAAACAGAACTGACTTTTGTTGAAATTCCATGCCACACTTCTGCGGAAACAAATACATACATGGTTTCCGATAAATCGGTTGCAACGATCCGGACGGCAACATTACAGATTGATATTTCCAATGAAATCTCAGATGCTCTCCTGGCCCGGATCATTCGGGAGGTGTCCCATGCTTGAAGATGCTGCTGGTATTCGCCGCGTTGTTCTTGCCTGTGGTACGGTTGATCTGCGGAAGGGCATTGACGGGCTGGCAACGATCATAGGCGATAAATATGGTCAAAATCCATTTGAGAAGGGAACACTCTTTTTGTTTTGCGGGAAGCGTTCTGATCGGTGCAAAGGGCTCCTGTGGATGGGTACCGGGTTTTTACTTTTGTATAAACGCTTTGAAGCGGGACGGTTATCCTGGCCAAGGAATACGCAGGAAGCAGCGGATCTTACCGAGGAACAGTACAAGTATCTCATGATGGGTTTAAATCCCCTGGATCCCAAGATCAAAGATGTCGATCCGAAAAAAATATATTGAGATGTTTGTGCAAAACAGAGAAAATACTTTTCTGTTTTTACACCGAAAAGAACTGCCTTCGTTCTCAGCGGATGCATGGATCAGGACAATTCTTTCGCCTGCTGTTAGGCAGGAATGATGCAACTGCACCTTGAAAACCCTATATTTCCAAAGGCTGGCATGCGGATTCTGATGACTTTCATGGCAGGAAAAAATGACGGACTCTGCCTGAGGGCTGATTCGCATTTGCCGCAGATTTCTGCTATACTACTATTAATAAGAAAGGCGGATATCATGTGCAAAAAATTCACTCCAGATGAACTGAACAAGATGGATCACAAAATGGGGTTGATCCTCTACAATAGCACACAGCCCGTCAATGGATTTCCGCATATCCGTTCTGCCTGTTACGATATAGATTTCATCGGCGGCTGTGATATCCCCTAACATTCCAACTCCTTCACAATGCGAAGTGTTTGAGCCAGAAGCTGAGGATCTGTTCCATTTGGTATTGTTAGATGAAAACTTCCTACAGACAGCTTCATTGGTTCTGTTACGGAAAGGTTATTTCTTTCCGTAGTTACTGGAATCACATTTAATGGCTGTTCATATGGGAGCGGGTCAGTATCATGAAAATCCACTCTGACAACTTCCTGGCTTTCCGGTGCACGATAGCTGCGTCCGGTTGACGCTGGCAAATCCATACAACCTTTCTGACGCAGCCTTTTTACCCAGTTGTAAAAAGTTCCCGGTTTGATGTCGTGTTCCATGCACCATTGATGATCTGTCAATCCACTTTGACGGCATTCCATGATGAGCCGGTATTGTTCTTCGACAGGTATTCTTTTGCTTCTCATGAGCACACCTCCATAAATCGAATAGAGTAAAATGCTCGCATCTATCATTTCTAGCAAGAGAAGATGAAGTAAAATGCTTGCATTCTCTATTGATTATTATGGAGTACTTTTTAGGGCAACACAATCCGTTGGATTATTTTGCACTTACAATCTGACTGGATGCAATTTTCAATCCCACATGCAATTAGCCTATAAGTATCCGACGATAGATTTCACTCATCTTTTCCATAACAACTTCCGACTGAAACAGCCTGCTTCGATTTACGTTTTCCTGCCCTAATTTTTCGAAATTATCAGTATTTTTGAGCAGATGGCGTATTGCCTTACTATAGGCAGCAGCGTCATCTGCTTTTTTTACCATAATACCGCCGGAGCAGAGACTTATGGAACCATTCTGGGATAAAATATCTCCCATCAGATCCCGGCTTCCGCGGATATCAGAACAGATCACGGGCAGACCGCTGGCCATGGCTTCCAGAAGCGCCATAGGAAGCCCTTCCTGATAGGATGGGAACAGAAACAGGTCGGCAGTCTGCAGGATTTTCAGGATATCTTCTCTGTAACCTGCGAAGGTAACCATGTGTGAGATGCCAAGCTGCTCGGCCAGATCACGGAGATATGTATCCAATGCTCCGTGGCCGCATAGAAGGTAATGGACGTTTGAGAGCTCCTTTAACTGGCTGAGAGCTTTTAGAATCGTTTCATGGTTTTTGCGTTTAATCAATTCACCTGAGGAAAGAAGTATAAGCTTGTCTAAGGGAAGGCCAAGTTCGGCCTTCTTTTTTTTGATATCTTCCTCTGTCAAATGAGGAATTCGCGAGGGATCGATACCCACACCGGGAATGTAGTCGGTATATCGGGCGTGGAAGGCTTTTTTAGCTCGTTCATAATCTTCATAATTGATACAGATCTGCTGATCTGTGTAGCGGGACAGAAAACGTTCCATAGGGTAGTAGCAGAGCCAGTTTACGGGCTTTGCTCCCTTAAAGAAGTGAAAACCATGGGCGGTATAGATTACAGGGCCTGTATGGGTCGTATGAGCCGCCAGACGGGCCATAACTCCTCCCATAGGGGTATGGCAGTGTACCAGCTGAAAGCTTTCCTGTTCCATAAGGGTACGCAGCTGGCGATAGACTTTAAGATTTGCAGGTTTGAAGGGACTGCGAATAAAGTCAATTTGATGGCGTATGATACCGGTTCCATCCAAACGATGGTTGTCTGTTCCATAGGAAGGGGTATTATAGTTGGAGGCATAGTGAACCTCAAATCCCATGCTTTGAAGAATATGGACATTGTTCATTTCAAATTGCGGAACAAAACCGCTGACGGTGGTAACCAGAAGGGCTTTTTTCGTATTTGACATAATGTAAAATTCCTTTTTGCAAAATGTAATTTCATGATAGAAAGTAAATAGTATACTGCAGCGTCTTATATAGTTTTTATATTATATCATTGCCCATATTAAAAAACATTAAAATCAGACGATTTTCTATATTTTTTTATTGGAAATGCACCATATACAATCAACTAAAGTGAATATCCCCAACATTTCCCGTCCATACTCCCACTATCAACATGAAAGGACGTACACAAACATGAGGCTTCCAAGACATATCGGTATTATTCCCGACGGCAATCGCCGCTGGGCGGTGAGAGAGGGAATGGATAAGGCAGATGGCTACGATCACGGCATCGCTCCGGGAATGGAGCTGTTTCGGATGTGCCGGGAGCTGGGGGTGGAGGAAATGACGTTTTATGGTTTTACTGTGGACAACACAAAACGCCCTTCTGCCCAGCGCCGTGCATTTACAGCTGCCTGTATAGCAGCAGTAGAGGAGCTCTCAAAGGAGGACGCAAGTCTTTTAGTGCTGGGAAATACGAAGTCATCTGTATTTCCCAGAGAATTTCTGCCCTATACAACCCGCCGCAGCTTCGGAAAGGGAGGTATGAAGATCAATTTCCTTGTAAATTACAGCTGGGAATGGGATTTCGGCTTAAAGGACGGGCTGCTGGGAGAGAAGCTGAAAACCGCTGAAGTGTCCCGGATCGACCTGATCATACGCTGGGGCGGCAGGCGGCGGCTGTCAGGCTTTCTCCCTGTGCAGTCCGTGTATTCGGATATCTATGTAGTAGATGACTACTGGCCGGATTTTAAGCCTTCCCATGTGGAGGAGGCCCTTGAGTGGTATAGCAGGCAGGATGTAACGCTGGGAGGATAGGGAAGTTTCTCCGGCAAAGGAAACTAATACACCTCATACTGTGCCCGATTCGGCTGTTTCGTATCCCCGTTTTCATCCCACACGCCGTCTGTTCCGATCCAGTGATAGAGATCGGAGGATTTTGAACGGACGTAGCATTGGGAAACCATATATCCTGCGCCGTCAAAGAAGTACCATTTTCCATCAATCTGCCTCCAGGCCATCTGTGGGAAAGCGCCGTTTGGATACAGAAAGAGGTGTTTTCCATTTTCTTCCTTCCAGATGCCGTCGCTGTGGAACCAGGCTTCCTCTGGGGTGATGACAAGGGGCTCTGCATCGGAGCACCAACCGCTGTTTTTCCTGTCTTTTCTGTTATATGCCCGGACACGGAAGGTATAGGAACCTTCATTGTTGATCCAATTTTCAAAGCTGCAGGAGGCAGCAGAGCTGGTAAGGGTGGTAAGAGTGCGTCTGTCCTTAAGAAGTTGTATTTCATACTGGTCTGCCCCATCTACCTCATCCCAGACGGCTGTATGACCGCTCCAGTCCGCTGTAAGGGGAGCAGGAATGGCCCCGTCGATTCTGGGCAGGCGGACATGAAGGATCAGAGTGCTTCCCTCGTCTTCTGTGCGGGCGCTCTGATACTGGACGCCGTCTCCGGAAAGATGGAAAAGGCTTCTGGCGGCAGTAGGGAAATAATACCCTTCATTTGCAGAAAGTTCCACTTCTCCCACAGGCCATTCTCCGTAGCTCCAGGTATCGTCATCCTTCAGATATCCGGAACCTTCCACGGTGAACTGGCTGTTGCTGGAAACGGCGGTCAGTTCTCCGACTTCTTTTCCGCCTTCAGGACTTTGATCGTAACTGAAAATAAGGGAAACATCGGTGATCCGTTCTTCTCCCATGGCAGTAAAGGACAGGCCCAGAGAAATAAGGGTAGCTGTGCAGAGGGTCTGCAGCGTATGTTTCTTCATAAGAATTCTCCTTTCCGGATATGCATTGCCCGGCACACAGGAAGAGCGCACGCTTTCCCCGCTGCCGGGCAATAACCACAGTATGTCATATTCACGAAGAGATCAGTCAAAAATAGAACCTACCAGCATTTTCAGCATGGATTCAGAGGTGCGGATCTTAAGCTGGTTTGCCCCGCAGCACTGGATGGTGGTAGCCATCAGGGTGTCCTTTAATTCCGGTTCACAGATGCTTACCATGTTGGCGCAGGATTCGATGATGGCGGTTAAACGGCCAGCTTTTTCGATAAAGCGGGAAATGTGCTCCTCTGTAAGCCAAAGGGAAAATTCGGCAAGGGGTTCGCCGTTTAATTCATTCCACTCCGTTTTGGAAAATCCATAGGTTTCTTTGAGACTGTTCATCAGTTGATTGATATCCATTTCATACTCCTCATTTGTATAAGATCAGTCCCCTTAAGGGGCAGTATACAATAATATATGACATACGATGGGATATTTCAAGTGAAAACGGGCAAAAATTCAATGATTGTAAAGCTGTTTGATGATTTCTACGGTTCGGTCCATGCCCAGACGGCTTACATTTAAGAGCATCTGGTGGGAATCAATGGAACCCCATTTCAGGTGCGTGTAGTTTTCATAATAATGCTTTCTGCGCTTATCCGTGGAATGGATGGCATTTATGGCATCTTTTTCGGAGAAATGATACCGTTCCATGATCCGGTGGATCCGATCCTCCATATTGGCGCAGATAAACAGGTCGATGACGTCATTTCTGGAGCGCAGGGCATAATTGCCGCAGCGTCCTACGATGACGCAGGGGCCTTTCCGGGCAAGCGTTTCAATGATGATCGTCTGGGTTACATAGGTACTGTCCGGCAGAGAAAGTCCGTATCCGGTGACGGAATTGGGTTCCCGCGGGACATGGTAATCAGCCAGAAATCCCATCAGGGCCGATTCGTCTACTTTTTCTACGCTTACTGATGCATGGCCCATTTTTTCTGCAGCCATTTCAACCAGCTCCCGGTCATAAAAGGGGATATTTAATTCTTTGGCGGTACGCATCGCAGCTTCCCGTCCGCCGCTTCCAAATTGCCGTGCAATGGTTATGATCTTACCGCTCATAGTACCGCTCCTTTCATTTCACTGCATCTGAAAAGTAAAAATGCACAATACAATGTTCTGTAAGTTCATTATACATTACATAACGTACAAAAGGAAGAGGGATTTTTGCGTCTATGTATGGTTACCATGGCCGGCGGGAACTTTGCAGGAAGCGTCTTCCTGTTTCTGCGCCTTCCGCTGTTCCCGCATCATTTCCCAGATGGTGTCATGCATCCATTTTACGGTATCGCTGAGAATTTTGTTTTCCGTATCTAACCGCATGATTTCCATATTCATTTCTGCAATGACTTCACGGCTGTTGTATTTCTTATGGGGAGCTGTTATGCGCTCCATCAGGGAAGGATTTTGCTTTAGAATTTCATTTCCAAGGTAATCATCGCGCTCCTGACAGCTCATATTCATAAACTCTTTGTAATGCATCCGCACCATATTCATAGTATCCTTTGAATTACATCTGGGACACTGGGGATGACGGGATGTCTGATAATATGCATAATATCCGCATTTGGGACAGTAAAAAGCAGCAAGCTCTCTCATTTATATAATCCTCCTACTACAAACTTGATCAGTCTATAATAAATAACGCATGAGAGCGGAAAATATACCGCTGTTTTTTAAAATATTTCAAAAAAAGCAAAATAAACAAAAAAAATGACGAATTTCTGGAAAATCAGACGTTCTGTTGAATAAGTTTAGCATTTATGGGCGAATTTGTAAAGAGGAGCTTAATGTAAAGGCCATATCAGGGACAGTTTGTATAAAAACTGATCTGATATGGCCTTTAAGGAAATATTTTTATTTTCCGCCCGTCACAGGGTGAACGGATGTGGGTGAGAGGCGGTGGGTTACTGGATGATGCCGCTGGTGTTTACGGTCCAGATGGTGTCATTTTCATCCTTGAAATCCTTATAACCTGCTCCAAGCTCAGGTTTTGCGTTGGATTTGGAGGAGGAGCCGGCTTTCTGGATAGCACCGTTGGTATTGATCAGATAGCGGGTACCGTCCAGATCAGCCGGAACCAGACGCAGGTCGGGATCAGCCTCCTGACGGAGTCCGTGAATGTAGAGGGTGTTATCCTTGATGCCGTGATATCCCTGTCCCTTTTTGGAGCCGTCGGTGTGGAAGTACCAGTTCTGGGTTTCGCCCAAGTCTTCGTCATAGATTGTCTGCTTCCCTGTTTTCATAGCGCCGTCTTCGCCGAAATAGAAGTTGGCAGAGGCGCTGTCGCCGATGTTTACAGACTGCTTTCCGGTCTGCATTTCGCCTTTTGTGTTAAAGGCGTACTTCTTGGAGTCGATGGAGAAGAGCTCCAGGCCGGACTGAGCGTGATGGGGAACGCCGTTTTTAAAGTAAAACTTGTAAACCTCGGCTTCCTCGCTGATGCCTTCAGCGCCTTCAATGGTTCTCCAGCCGGAGGCACGCTTTCCGTCCTCATCATAATACTGATAACCGGAAATAGAGGAGGCGTCGGCTTTGACAGCCTCGGAAGCGGTGGCGGCGTTTTCTGCTGCGGGAAGCTTAAACCAGCCGGTCTGCATCTTTCCGTCTACAAAGGTATAGTAATTGCCGTTTATTTTCTTATCAACCGCATGTTCGATGCGCTTTCCGCTGTTATCGAAGTAGTACCAGGATTCAATGATCTCCGGATCGTCTGTTTCATCTTCTAAAAGCACCCAGCCGGTCTTGCGGCTTCCATCTTCGCCCAGATAGTAATTGAAGCCGTCTACCTGAATGGAGCCGGTTTCCATGATGGAATCCTCGTTGAAATAATACCACTGTCCGTTAATGGAGGCCCAGGTGGAGGTTAAGGCTCTTCCGTCTCTTCCATAATAATAGTAGAGAAACTCCGGCTCATCCTGTTCAGACCAGTAATCTTCATTTTCTACGGAAATCCATTTCATAGTAACGCGTTTTCCGTCTTCATCTACATAGTATTCGTCAATCTGGGAGGATGTGGCTCTGATTCCGTCGGAATCCAGATAGTACCAGTCATCGCCGGATTTTTTCCAGGTGTCTGTAAGGGGCTCCCCATAGGAGTCATAGTAGTACCAGTTTCCGTTTTCCTGTGCCCAGCCAGCATTTTTGGCATATGCAGGAAAAGAAAGGGCTGCAGTAAGAGCTGCGGTGGATAATACAGCCAGAAGCTTTGTCTGTTTTTTCATAATAATAATTCTCTCCTTTTGAAATGTGTGTGTCGGCCGAAAATCCGTTGTTGCATTACGAGGCTCATTATAGCGGGTGAGCGGCCGGATTTCCAGTGAGGCTTACTGGAAGGAATGGAAGGACTTTCCCGGCAGCCGGGAACCCCTGCCAGGGAAAATGGTAGTAGGCTTTTTAATGGTTTTGTGATATACTCACCGTATGATGTTGGGGGCAGATGTGCTGTCCCCTTTGATATCGGATTGCGGTACGGCAAAGGAGAAGATATGAGAATAAAGGTTTCAAATTATATTTCGGAAATGCTTGTAAAGGCGGGAATCCGTCAGGCATTTATGGTAACAGGCGGCGGAGCGATGCATCTGGACGATGCCCTGGGCCATCAGGAAGGGCTTTGCTGCATCTATGATCACCATGAGCAGGCCTGCGCTATAGCGGCAGAGGCCTACGCACGGATTCACAATGAGATTGCCGCTCTGTGCGTTACCACAGGTCCCGGCGGCACCAATGCGATTACAGGTGTATTGGGAGGGTGGCTGGATTCCATTCCCATGCTGGTTCTCTCCGGTCAGGTGCGCTACGATACCACAGCCAGATGGTCCGGTCTGGGAATCCGGGCAATGGGAGATCAGGAGTTTGATATCTGTAAGTCCATTGACTGCATGACAAAGTATTCGGAAATGGTGATCGATCCCATGAGAATCCGGTATTGTCTGGAAAAGGCCCTGTATCTGGCAAAGTCCGGCCGTCCCGGACCCTGCTGGCTGGATATTCCGCTGAATGTCCAGGGGGCTTTTGTGGAAAAGGAGGATCTGGAGGGCTTTGATCCGGAGGATTATGAAAATGGCGGAACCGGCTGGGGGACAATGGGAAATATCCATGCTATTCCTGAGGATGAGGCCGGAAAGGGCGAGAAGCGTCAGCTGCTTCCGTGCAAGGTGAGCAGGGAAACGGCGGATCTGATCCTTTCAAAGATCCGGGCTGCAAAGCGTCCGGTGATCAATGCGGGAAACGGCATCCGCATCGCCGGAGCCCATGATGTGTTTATGCGGGTGGCAGAGAAGCTTGGTATTCCCGTGATTACAGGCTGGGACAGTGAGGACTGCATCTGGGATGAGCATCCGTTGTATACAGGACGGGCCGGCAATATGGGCGACCGGGCTGGAAACTTTGCCATCCAGAACAGCGATCTGGTGCTGTCTGTAGGAAGCCGTCTGAGTATCCGGCAGGTAGGCTACAATTATAAGACCTGGGCCAGAGCCGCCTTTGTGATCGCAAATGATATTGACAGTGAAGAATTAAAGAAGCCTTCGGTGCATGCAGATCTGGCGGTTCATGCAGATGCGAAGGATCTGCTGGAGCAGCTGGACGGAGCGTTGGATGAAATTCTGGAAAAAGAAGGAAACCAGCTGGCTGAAAGCCTGAGCAAAAAGGGAGAAAAGCAGCTTTTTGACGGCGGAGAAGGCCTTCCGGGCATGAACTGGAGCGAGACCTGCAGGATGTGGAAGGAAACCTATCCGGTGGTACAGGAAAAACACTGGAATTTCACCGATCAGGAGCCGGCTAATGTCTATGCGGCCATTCAGGCCATCAGCAGCCGCTTAAAGGAAGGCCAGATTACGGTAGTGGGAAATGGTTCTGCCTGCGTGGTAGGCGGTCATGCGTATGTAATCAAGAAGGGACAGCGGTTTATCACCAATTCTGCCGTAGCAGCCATGGGATATGATCTGCCAGCCGCTATTGGCGCCTGGACTGCCTCCAGAGACAGCCGCTGCTACAGCCAGGGAAGGGATCGTTCAGGAGAGGATCTGATCCTTGTAACGGGTGATGGAAGCATCCAGATGAACCTTCAGGAGCTTCAGACCATCATTCACCATAAAATGGGAATTAAAATATTCTTAATCAATAACGGCGGCTATCATTCCATCCGCCAGACCCAAAAGAATTTCTTCGGAGAGCCTTTGATCGGCATCGGAGTGGACAGCGGGGATTTAAGTTTCCCGGATATGGAAAAGCTGGCAGGCGCCTACGGATATCCTTATATAAAGGCAGAGCACAACAGTGAGCTTGCAAAAGCAGTGGAGCAGACGCTGGCTGTCGAAGGCCCGGTGATCTGCGAGATCTTTGTATCCATGGATCAGAACTTTGAGCCAAAGTCCTCAGCCAAGAGGCTGCCGGACGGAACTCTGGTATCCCCGCCTTTGGAGGATCTGGCTCCCTTCCTTCCTGAGGAGGAGATGGATCGGAATATGATCATTCCCAGGATCAGGGAATAATTCCCGGTTGGGAGAACCGGCAGAACAACAGACAGAAAAGGAGACAGCCATATGGCAGTGATCGTCACAGGAGCTACCAGCTTTATCGGAAGGGCTGTAGTGGAGGAACTTTTAAAACAGGGACAGAAGGTGTATGCTGTGGCACGGCCCGGTTCAGCGGGCCTGTCCTTTTTAAAGGCGCTGCCTCTTAATGGACAGGAAGGCCGGAGAGAGGGGGCTGTGGGAAGCGTAAGGATTCTGGAATGTAATTTAAACGAGATAGAACGCCTGAAGGAGATGGATATCACAGACGCCTCTGCCTGGCTGCATCTTGGCTGGGAGGGAGCGGGAAGCGCCAACCGGCAGGATCCGGCTCTTCAGGCGAAAAACATCGGCTATGCGCTTTCGGCTGTCAGAACAGCAGGAGCCCTTGGCTGCAGCCGGTTCCTTTTTTCCGGCTCTCAGGCGGAGTACGGGATCTGCGATTCTCCCATGAGGGAGGATCAGCCCTGCCATCCGGTATCTGAGTACGGCAAGGATAAGGTGCTGGTCTGCCGACAGGCCGGGGAACTGGCCGGCCAGCTTCGCATGGATTATATCCATACCCGTATTTTCAGCGTCTATGGCCCGGGAGATCACCCATGGTCTTTGATTTCCACCTGCATTGACACCTTTTTAAAGGAAGGCCATATGGAAATGGGACCCTGTACCCAGCAGTGGAATTTCCTCTATGTGACCGAGGCCGCAGAACTGCTGGTAAAACTTCTTCTTGGCAAAGCACCGGCCGGCGTGTATAATGTGGCGGGGGAAGATACCCGCCCGCTGCGGGATTATATAGAAGAGCTGCACCGGCTCTGCGGCAGTCTGGGAAGCTATCATTTCGGAGACAGGCCGCCCAATGCGGAGGGCATGGTATCGCTGATGCCGGAATTGACGAAATTAAAGGCAGCAGTGGGCTTTACACAGCAGATTCCTTTTTCGGAGGGGATCCGCCGGATGGTACAGGAGAAAAAAGGAGAAATTTAGATGAAACGTTGTATTGCCTGCGGTGCTCCTTTATGGGAGACGCCGCTTCTTACGCTGGACAATATGCCGGCTTCCGCCCAGCATATGCCGGATAAAGATCATGTAGATGAGGATCAGGGGCTTACTCTGGATCTCTGCCAGTGCATGGGCTGCGGCCTGGTGCAGTTTGACTGCGAGCCGGTGGATTATTACCGGGATGTGATCCGCGCCGGAGGATACTCCACCACTATGGCGGAGCTGCGCAGAAAACAGTACAGGCACCTGATCGAAACTTACCATTTAGAAGGAAAGCGGTTTATCGAGGTAGGCTGCGGACAGGGAGAATTTTTAAAAGTATTAGAGGAATTTCCGGTAGAGGGTCACGGGATTGAGCATGATCCGGCGCTGGTTAAGCTTGCCAGGGCTCAGGGCCTTGCAGTGGAGCAGGGATTTACAGAACATGCAGATACGGTGATCCCAGGCGGCTTTTATGATGTATTTTTATCTTTTAATTTTCTGGAGCATCAGCCGGATCCGGCAGGGATGCTGCGCTGTATTTACAATAATCTGGAAGATGACGGGATGGGACTTCTTACCGTTCCAAGCTTTGAGTATATTATGGATCACAGCAGCTATTATGAGCTGATCCGGGATCACATTGCCTACTATACCTTTGATACGCTGACTTCCCTGCTGGAGCGTACGGGCTTTGTGGTAGAGGAAGCAGAGGTGATAAACAGGGATACGCTTGCCGTTATTGTGCGCAAGCGTCCCCAGATGGAAACAGGCAATCTGCTGGACTGCTATGTGAATCTGCGCCGGGAGATGGATACCTATATGAAGTATCTGGATGCCTGGAAGAAAAAAGCAGCCATCTGGGGAGCCAGTCATCAGGGCTTTACGCTGGCAGCTACAACCAGCCTTGGAAAGAAGGCAGAGTATATCATTGATTCCGCTCCCTTTAAACAGGGAAAATTTGCTCCGGCCTCCCATCTTCCCATCGTAGCCCCGTCCTATTTTGAGGAGCATCCGGTGGACGCCGTCATTATCACTGCTCCCGGCTATACGGATGAGATTGCGGCCCTGATCCGGGAGAAATTTGGTCCTGAGGTGGAGATCCGGGCCATGCGTTCCAATCATCTGGAAATGCTCTAGGAGGACAGCTTATGAGAATCGTTATCACAGGGGCAACCGGCTTTATCGGCAGTTACCTTGCGTCCCTGTTTTTGAGAGAAGGGGCAGAGGTTTTTGCCCTGTCCCGTCCGGATTCCCCTAATCTTAAGGCGCTTCCGGTTCACGAAAACCTGCACATCGTTCCCTGGTCCATGGACCGGGCCGGAGACTGTGTTTCACAGATTGGTTCTGCAGACGCATTTTTCCATTTTGCCTGGGGCGGTGTAAACCGTCAGGAGATTGATTCTCCGGAAGTTCAGGCCAAAAATGTGGCAGGTTCTCTGGAATGTATCCGGGCTGCAAAGGCTCTTTCCTGCTCTGTTTTTATGGATGCAGGCTCCCGGGTGGAGTATGGACTTACGGACGGAATCATGTCTGAGGACAGGGAATGCGCCCCCATTAACCAGTATGGAAAGGCCAAGTGGGAATTTTACCAGAAGGCGGCTCCTCTGTGCAAAGAGCTGGGGCTTCACTATTTCCATCTGCGGTTTTTCAGCGTCTACGGCTCCGGGGATCACCCCTGGTCGATCATCTCCACTCTGGTGCGGGAGCTGCCCCAGGGAAAGAGCGTTTCCCTAAGCGCCTGCCTTCATCAGTGGAACTTTATGTATATAGAAGACGCAGTTCAGGCAGTATATGAATTGTACCGCCATCTTCCGTCTGAAAAGGACAGCCCGAAAATCAGCGAGATTGTCAATGTTGCCAGCAGGGATACGCGGGTATTGCGCTCCTTTGTGGAGGAGGTCTGGAAAGAGGCGGGAGGAAGAGGAAGTCTGGAATACGGCTCCTTTGTTCAGGCAAAGGAAGGGGCCCTGTCTGTGCGGCCTTCCGTAGAGAAGCTGGCGGCCTTGACCGGAGGCTTTAAGGAAGCGTATTCCTTTTCCCAGGGCATCCGCCAGATGCTCCCATAAACCATTACAAGATTATTTTAGAAAGAGATGTACATCCAAATGAAAAAGATCAGCATATTGATCCCCTGCTACAATGAGGTCGAAAATGTAGGGCCCATCAGCCAGGCGGTAACAGATATCCTGAAAAATGAACTTCCCCAGTACGATTACGAACTGGTCTTTATTGACAATGATTCGACGGACGGAACGAGGGAGGTGCTGCGGACTCTGTGCAGCAGTGATCCGAAGATCAAGGCGATTTTTAATGCCCGCAATTTCGGACAGTTTAACTCCCCCTACTATGGTATGCTCCAGGTGACAGGAGACTGCGTCATTGAAATGGTGGCAGATTTCCAGGATCCGGTGGAAATGATTCCCAAATACGTCCGTGAGTGGGAAAACGGCTACAAGATCGTAATCGGGATCAAGACCAGCAGTCAGGAGAACAAATTTATGTACTGGCTCCGTACCTGCTACTACAAGACCATCAAAAAGCTGTCAGATGTGGAGCAGATCGAGCATTTTACCGGCTCCGGCCTTTATGACAGGGAGTTTATTGAAATCCTGCGCCGTCTGGATGATCCTACGCCCTTTTTGCGGGGGATTGTGGCAGAGCTTGGCTATAAGCGCAAGGAGATTCCCTACGAGCAGCCAAAGAGAAGGGCAGGAAAGACGCATAATAACTTTTACCGCCTTTACGACGCAGCCATGTTAAGCGTTACTTCCTATACAAAAGAGGGGCTGCGCCTTGCTACGATTTTCGGAGGGGTCTGCGCCGCGGTCAGTATGCTGATCGCTCTTGTTTATCTGGTAATGAAGCTGATCTGGTGGGATCGTTTTCCGGCCGGTATGGCTCCCATGCTGATCGGTATGCTGTTTCTGGGCTCTGTCCAGCTCTTTTTCATCGGTTTTCTGGGCGAATACATTATGAGCATCAATCAGAGAGTCATGAAGCGGCCTCTGGTGATTGAAGCGGAGCGCCTGAATTTTGATGAGAAGCCGGAAGAGAAAGAGGAAGGAAAAAAGGATGAAGTATAAGATAGACATTGTGCGGATCCGTGAAAATTCCATTACATTAAACGGATGGGTTCTGGGAAAATCTCCGGAAAGCAGGGCGACCTTCCGGGTAGAGGATGAACGCCATAACCCGGTGAAATATAAGCTGGTTACGACCAGAAGAGATGATGTGAGCCAGATTTATTTCAAAAAGACGTATGACAGGGACTTTGGCTTTGACATCCAGTTCCCCTATGAGAGAGGAAAGACCTACTGGCTTTTGATCCGCTGTGAGGGACGCCAGGCAAAGATCAAGTATAATGAAGAGCTGATCGCAAAGCGTTCCAGCGTGGCTCATAAGCGGATGGAAAAGATTAAGGACCTGATGAACATGGAGACCGTCCGTGTGGCTGCAGATTTCTGGAAGGAAAATGGACTTAAGGCTCTGATAAAGAAGTCCTGTCACAAGCTTCAGGGCCTTGATAATGACTATGACTACAGCGAGTGGTATGAGCTTACAAAGCCCACAGAGGAGGAGTTAAAGGCCCAGAGGGAAGCGCGTTTTGAATATGAGCCCCTTCTTTCTGTGGTTATACCCGTCTACCGCACCCCGGAGCATTATCTTCGGGAAATGATCGATTCCATCATTGATCAGACCTATACCAACTGGGAGCTGTGCATTGCAGACGGCAGTCCCAGAGGACAGAGCGTGGAACGGGTATTAAAGCGCTACGCCCAGAAGGATCCCAGAGTACGCTATGCGGTGCTGGGCGGAAACAGGGGCATTTCCGGCAATACCAATGCGGCTCTTGAAATGGCTTCCGGCGATTTTGTGATCTTGGCTGATCACGACGATACCCTTCCGGAGCACGCCTTTTATGAGGTGGTAAAGGCAGTCAACGAGCATCCGGACTGTGAAGTCCTTTATTCCGATGAGGATAAGCTGGATATGGACGGAAAGGCGCTGTTTGATCCGCATTTCAAGCCTGATTTTAACCCGGATCTTCTTACCAGTGTCAATTATATCTGCCATCTGTTTGTAGTAAAAAAGAGCCTTTTGGATCAGGTTGGAGGCTTTAGGAAGGAGTTTGACGGTGCTCAGGATTATGATTTTATTTTCCGGTGTACGGAAAAAGCCGCCAAAATCGTTCATATTCCAAAGGTGCTCTACCACTGGCGCTGCCATCAGGGGTCCACAGCCAGCAATCCGGAAAGTAAGATGTACGCCTTCGAGGCAGGCTCCAGAGCGGTTATGGCTCACTATGAGCGAGTGGGAATCCCGGCAGAATCCGTGGAAAAGGGTGTGGATTACGGCATTTACCACACGCATTTTAAGATTCAGGGAGAACCCCTTGTGTCTGTGATCATTCCCAATAAAGACCACAGCCAGGATCTGGATACCTGTATCCGTTCTCTGATGGAGCGTTCCACCTATCAGAATCTGGAATTTATCGTTGTGGAGAACAACAGTACCAGTCCGGAGACATTTGCATATTATAAAAAGCTTCAGGAGGCTCATTCCAATGTTAAGGTAGTGACATGGAAGGAGGGCTTTAACTATTCAGCCATTAATAATTTCGGAGCATCCTTTGCATCCGGCGAGTATCTTCTTTTGTTAAATAATGATACAGAGCTTTTAGAGCCGGACAGCATAAAGGAGATGCTGGGCTTCTGCCAGCGTGAGGATGTGGGGATCGTGGGAGCAAGACTGCTTTATGCAGATGACACCATCCAGCATGCAGGCGTGGTAGTGGGCTTTGGCGGGATTGCGGGCCATACCTTTATCGGCCTTCACAAGGCTGAGAACAGCTACTTCCACCGTGCCATGTGTGCACAGGACTACAGCGCAGTCACTGCAGCCTGTCTGATGACAAAGAAATCCGTCTTTGAGACTGTGGGAGGCTTAAGCACAGAGCTGGCAGTCGCCTTTAATGATATTGATTACTGTATGAAAGTGCGGGAGCTGGGGAAACTGGTAGTATATGCGCCTTATGCCTGCCTTTACCACTATGAATCCAAGTCCAGGGGATTGGAGGACACGCCGGAAAAGGTGGCCCGCTTTAACCGGGAGGTTGCCATGTTCCATAAAAAATGGCCGGAGATCCTGGAGCAGGGAGATCCTTACTACAACCCCAATCTCACGCTCCGCAAGTCTAATTTTGCCCTTCGTGATCTCTTGAAGGAGAAGATCGGAGAACCCTATGACCTGTCTGTGTACGATGCCTATGGGCCGGAGGAAAAGGAAGGAAAATGAGCAATCGAATCAAGGTCACTGTGATCATACCCAATTATAACGGATTAAAATTCATGGAACCCTGCTTTAAGGCGCTGGAGCTGCAGATTTACCACAAATTTCAGATCCTGGTGGTGGACAACGGCTCCACGGACGGCAGTGTGGAGTGGCTTAAGGAGCATCAGATCCCCACGATTTTTCTGGATACCAATACCGGTTTTTCCGGGGCGGTTAATGTGGGGATCAGGGCGGCAAAGACGCCCTATGTGCTTCTGTTAAACAATGATACAGAGCCGGACTGCCATTTTATCGGTGAAATGGTTAAGGCCATTGAGAGGTCGCCTAAGATTTTTTCTGTCAGCAGCAAGATGATCCAGATGTATCACAAGGATAAGATGGATGATGCAGGAGATATGTACAGCCTCCTTGGCTGGGCGTATCAGAGGGGCGTAGGACGTTCCTCCGGGGGCTACAGCCACCCCTGCAGAGTCTTTTCCGCCTGCGCCGGAGCTGCCATTTACCGCAGGGAGATCTTTGAAAAAATCGGGTATTTTGACGAGATGCATTTTGCTTATTTAGAGGACATTGACGTAGGCTACCGGGCCAGGATTGCAGGCTATGATAATGTTTACTGTCCTCACGCAGTTGTGTACCATGTGGGCAGCGGCACCAGCGGTTCCAAGTATAATTCCTTTAAGGTGCGGCTGGCGGCCCGGAATAATATTTACCTAAATTATAAAAATATGCCTTTCCTGCAGCTGCTTGTCAACGTCCTGCCCATTGGAGCAGGAATGACTGTGAAATATCTGTTTTTTAAAAAGCGCGGCTTTGGAGCGGATTATCTTGCAGGCGTGAAGGAAGGGTTGGCAACAGCAGGGAAATGTAAAAAGGTAGGATACAGACCGGAGCATTTGAAAAACTATCTGGCAATCGAATGGGAATTATTTACAGGTACTCTTCTGTATTTCTACGAATTTTCCTTAAGGCAGCTGGAAAAAAGGAAGTAAAAAGGCGAATTTTATCATATTTTAAGATAAATGTTATAGAATCTTGAGTTTAAATAAGCTATAATAGGAGCACCCGGCAGAGTGCCTGAAGAAAGGGTTCTGCCGGATGAGACTGAATATCAGGTGATTTTCCATGATAAAAGATAATCAAAAGAAGCTGAACCGGATTCATGTCCTTTTGGATGTGGTTATGACGGTTCTGGCATATTTTCTTGCCTGGCTGATCATAGTCAGCGGAAAAGTGATCCCTCTGGAATACAATGTGAAAACTCTGGAACCGCCCGTTTATTTTGCGGCGCTTATATTTATCATACCGGTGTATCTGGTGTTAAATGCCTGTTTTCACCTTTATGTGCCGAAGCGGATCCAGGGACGCAGATCAGAGTTTGCCAACATCTGCAAGGCCAATGTGATCGGCCTTATGTTCTTTACGCTGATCCTGTTTGGCGGAAGAAATATCATTATCCACCTGGGATATTTCTCCACCAGGATGCTTCTTTGCTTTTTCGTTTTAAATATCCTTTTGCTGGAAGCGGAACGTATGGCGATCCGCCTTTTTCTGCGCTCTCTGCGCACCAACGGCTATAATCAGAAGCACATCCTTTTAGTGGGCTACAGCCGGGCGGCGGAAGGCTTTATTGACCGGGTGGCTTTAAATCCTGAGTGGGGATATCATATCCAGGGGATCCTGGATGACGGCAGACCGTCAGGATATGCCTATAAAAATGTCAGGATCCTGGGAACCATAAACCAGCTGGAAAGCGTTCTGGCAGCAAATACGCTGGATGAAATTGCCATTACCCTGAGTATCAATGAGTATTCAAATCTGGAATCAATCGTGGCAGTCTGTGAGAAATCCGGCGTTCATACCAAATTCATTCCGGATTACAATAATATTATACCTACGATTCCCTATATGGAGGATCTTCAGGGACTGCCGGTGATCCATATCCGCCATGTGCCTCTGACGAACGTATTTAACGCTACGGTAAAGCGGATTGTGGACATTGGAGGAGCTCTTTTCGGCCTTCTTTTGTTCTCTCCGGTGATGCTCCTTACGGCAGGGCTCATAAAGCTGACCTCTCCGGGCCCCATTTTCTACAGTCAGGAGCGGATCGGCCTCCACAACAGGCCCTTTAAGATGTACAAGTTCCGTTCTATGGAGGTCCAGGATCCGGGAAAGGAAAAAACACGCTGGACTACGCCCCATGACCCAAGGGTAACGCCGGTGGGCCGCTTTATACGAAAAACCAGTATTGACGAGATGCCCCAGTTTTACAATATCCTGATCGGGGATATGAGTCTGGTAGGGCCAAGGCCGGAGCGGCCGCTGTTTGTGGAAAAGTTCAAGGAGGAGATTCCCCGCTATATGATCAAGCATCAGGTGCGGCCCGGGCTGACAGGCTGGGCTCAGGTAAACGGCTATCGGGGGGACACTTCCATTACCAAACGGATCGAACACGATCTGTATTACATCGAAAACTGGAGCCTTGGTTTTGATTTTAAGATTATGTTTTTGACAATCTTTAAAGGCTTTATCAATAAAAATGCATACTGATGCAGTGAGGATGAACATATGAATCGCGATGAATTTGAGTTCGGATTTGATCCGGAGGAAGAACAGGAAGCACGCAGGCCAAAGGCAGGGAACACAGGTCATACCTTTGTCCCTGCCTTCCGTCAGGCTGAGACAGAGGGAAAACGTCCCAGACGAAGCACCGCTTTCCGCAGAGAGCAGGAAGAGGATTCCTATATGGATCTGGACAGTGATTTTGACGAAGAAGAGGAAATAGAGTTTGGGGCGGGAAGCCACAGGGAGAGTACCGGCCGGAGAACCGTTCCAGAGCGCGAAAAAAGCACAGGGTACAGAGCGGGACGAAGTACGGATAAAGTCCGCAGCAGACGGGCAGGCGGCAGAGGCAGCGGCGGGCCAAAGCGGTTTTTTGGCGGACTTACCCTCAGGGGGCTTATCCTTCTGATCGCAGCTCAGATTACGGCTTTTGCAGTTATTGGCTGTGTCTGGTGGGGAAAGCGGATGTGGTCCAATATGCAGACGGATACGGAGTTTAATCAGGCAGATATGACAAATCCCTATATTTCTGTGGAAAAAGAGGAGCAGATGAAGGGGTACTGGACTGTGGCTCTTTTCGGCGTGGACAGCCGGAACAACTCTGTAGGCAAGGGGAATATGTCTGATGTTATCATACTCTGTACAGTCAATCAGGAGACGGGCGCCATCAAGCTGGTGAGCGTATTCAGAGATACCTATCTGAACATAGACGAGAAAAATTCCTATAATAAGATCAATTTAGCTTATTCCAGAGGCGGCCCAAAGCAGGCGGTAGAGGCCCTGAACCGGAATCTGGATTTACAGATTGATGATTATGCGACTTTTAACTGGAAGGCTGTGGCAGATTCCATCAACATTCTGGGCGGTGTGGATGTAGAGCTGAGCAAGGCAGAGTTTTACTATATCAATTCTTATATTACAGAAACGGTAGAATCCACCGGAGTTGGTTCCCATCATTTAAAGAAGGCCGGCCCGAACCATCTGGACGGTGTTCAGGCGGTAGCGTATGCCAGACTGCGCAAGATGGATACGGATTATGCCCGTACAGAGCGCCAGAGAAAGGTGATCGAGCTCAGTTTTGATAAGCTGAAGAAAGCGGACTTTGCAGTTGTAAATAATGTAATGGAAGTGGTATTTCCGCAGATCCTTACCAGTATTACCTTAAATGATATGATTCCTATGGCTAAAAACCTTACCAAATACCACATTGCAGCTACAGCAGGATTCCCAGAGGCCAGAAGTGACGGGATTTTGGGCAAAAAGGGCGCCTGCGTCATTCCACAGACATTGGAGAGCAATGTGATCAAGCTTCATCAGTTCTTATTCGATGATGAGAATTATGTACCAAGTGAAATGGTAAAAAAGATCAGCGCCAAAATTTCAGCTGATACTGGTATGTACAAGGAAGGAAAGCCTATCGAGAGCGTGGGAACAAACGGAGGCTATGTGCCGAAGGCTACTACGGCAGCTCAGACAAAGGAAGAAACGAAAGAAAACGGGACTGAAACCTCCGAGGGCAGCAGCGAGAGCACGAAGCATGGGAATGAGGATGTGATTGACGGTGAATATCCGTGGGGACTGGAGCTTGAGACAGACGAGAACGGAAATGTGATCGATCCGCCGGAGAATTACGGTCCTGGGATGCTCCCGTCTGAGTCCTCCGGCAGCACGCATTCAGGCCAGTCAAAGCCGGGAGCATCGACAGAGTCTTCGGGCAGCCTGAAGCCGACAGTACCCAGCGGGACACTGCCTTCTGCCACGACGGAAGCAGTGACAAAGCCCGCTAAGGGTACAGATGCAGGCTCTGAGGGACCCGGTGCAGTTGAATCGGGAGATGCAGACAGCGGGCCTGGAGCAGCGTCTCAGCCTTCTCAGACAAGTCCGGTCAATTCCGGAGCAGGACAGTCAAAACCGGGACAGACGGAGTCTTCCGCCTCAGGAGTTATACCCGGAGCAGGAAATGTGATTATTGAAGGAAATCCGGAAAACGATGTAATTATCGGTCCGGGAGCCTGAGAATAAGGGATGATACGGCAGACCGCCGGGGAAAAATGACGATTTCCCCGGCGGTTTGTTTATCAATTATTTATTTGATATTTTTTCTGTTTCATTATAAGATAGTCACATAAGTGAAGGAAGGAGATACAGCAAATGTACGAAGAAGATAAGGATCGTAATTGGAATAGAGAGCCTGAAGAAGAGAGACCTAAAAAGGGAGGCATTTTAAAGAAGGCAGCCTGGATCACAGCGGGGGCGCTGCTGTTTGGTACCATTGCAGGAGGTGTGATGGTGGGAATACAGATCGCGTCCTCCGGCGTTTTTAAGAATCTGTATGCCATTGTTTCAGGGGAACCGGAAGCAGGGGACTGGAAGGCGCCCGAAGGGCAAGAGCCTCCGGCAGATCCGTTCGCCGGGCCGGAAACTGCGACGCCGTCTTATATCGCTGCTCCGGTTACAGATGTGTCTGTCATCGTGGAGGAGGCAATGCCTTCGGTAGTGGCTATCACAAGCACAGCCGTATATCAGAGCCGTGATTTCGGCTATGACTGGTTTTTCGGCGGCGGACTGGGCGGACAGACCTATGAGGTGCCAAGCAGCGGATCGGGCATTATTATCGGGGAAAATGAGACAGAGCTTCTCATTGTAACGAATAATCATGTGGTGGAGGAAGCCACATCCTTAAAGGTTACATTTATTGATGAGGAAACGGTAGATGCTGTGACAAAGGGAACGGATCCGGAAACGGATCTGGCAGTGATTGCCATTCCTTTAGATCAGATTAAAGAAGAAACCAAAGCGCAGATCCATCCGGCAGTTGTGGGAAACTCGGATGAATTAAAGCCGGGACAGGGTGTGATCGCCATTGGAAATGCCCTTGGCTACGGCCAGTCTGTGACAGTCGGCTATATCAGCGCCATAAACCGGGAAGTGCAGACGGAAGAGGGAAATACCCGCGTACTTCTTCAGACAGATGCGGCGATCAATCCTGGAAACAGCGGCGGCGCTCTTTTAAATATGAAGGGTGAGCTAGTTGGGATTAATGCGGCAAAATATGCTTCTACCGAGGTAGAGGGCATTGGTTATGCCATCCCTATTTCAAAATCCCAGGATATTATTGACCAGCTTACAAAGCGCAGATCAAAGGTTGATATTCCTGAGGCGGAAAGGGGATATCTGGGAATCCAGGGAACGAATGTAGATGAAAATGCGGCAAAGACCTTTGGCATGCCGAGAGGCGCTTATGTATATAAGATCCTGGAGTCCGGCGCAGCAGCCTCCTCTGAGCTGTGGGAGAAGGATATTATTACCAAATTAGATGGCCAGACCGTGCGGAACATGGAGGGCCTTCAGGAGATTTTAGCAGGCTACCGGGCCGGAGAGCAGGTAGAACTGACTGTTCAGAGACAGATCGACGGAGTGTACCAGGAGCTGACGGTTACCGTAACACTGGCAGCAATGCCTGCGGAGGAACAGGCAGCGGCATCCGGGCAGCAATAAGTTTATATTGCCCATGAGAGAGGAGATTTACATTGGAAGAGAAAGAGATAGAGAAAAATGACGTTTCCCGGTCCGAAGGAAAGGATCGGGAGGATGAGGGATATGAAAAGGTCTGCTATATGTGCCGCAGGCCGGAGAGTAAAACGGGCCCCATGATTTCCATGCCGGGAGGTATGAACCTGTGCCATGACTGTATGCAGAAGGCTTTTGATTCTGTGATGAAAAACGGGATGGATCTTTCTCAGATTCCCAATATGCCCTATATGAATCTGAACTTTAATGATCTGTCCCAGATGCCTCCAAAGGCTGAGATCCCTAAAAAGCAGAAGCTTAAAAAGAGTAAGGAGCCTCAGCCTCAGCTTACCATGAAGGATATACCTGCGCCTCATGTGATTAAGGAAAAGCTGGATGCCTATGTGATCGGACAGGAAAAGGCTAAAAAGGTTATGGCAGTGGCCGTATATAACCATTATAAGAGAGCATTTCTGGGAAAAGAAGGCTCTGACAGTGACGATATTGTGATTGAAAAGTCCAACATTTTGATGATCGGACCGACGGGCAGCGGAAAGACTTATCTGGTAAAGACGCTTGCAAAGCTTTTAGATGTACCGTTAGCGATCGCAGACGCTACCTCTCTGACAGAGGCCGGATATATTGGCGATGACATCGAAAGTGTGGTATCCAAGCTTCTGTCGGCTGCAGGCAATGATGTGGAGCGGGCCCAGAAAGGGATTATCTTTATTGATGAAATTGATAAGATTGCCAAAAAGAAGCAGACCAATACCAGGGATGTAAGCGGTGAATCTGTTCAGCAGGAGCTTTTAAAGCTTTTGGAAGGAAGCACAGTGGAGGTACCTGTAGGCTCCAATCAGAAAAATGCCATGACCCCCATGGCAACGGTAAATACAGACAACATCCTGTTTATCTGCGGAGGCGCGTTCCCTGACCTTGAGGGGATCATTAAGGAGCGTCTTACGAAGAAGTCCGCCATGGGCTTTGGAGCAGTGCTTAAGGATTCCTTTGATCATGATCCTGACATTTTGAGCCATGTAACCAACGAGGATCTGAGAACCTTCGGCATGATTCCGGAGTTTTTGGGCCGTCTTCCCATAACGGTAACGTTAAAGGGACTGGATAAGGATATGATGATCCGTATTCTGCAGGAGCCGAAAAATGCTATTCTCCGCCAGTATGAGAAGCTTCTGGCACTGGATGAGGTGAAGCTGGTCTTTGAGGAGGATGCTCTGGAGTGGATTGCAGAGGAAGCAATCCGGCGCGGCACCGGAGCCAGAGCGCTGCGGGCAATTTTGGAGGAGTTCATGCTGGATATCATGTATGAGATCCCCAAAGATCCCAATATTGGTTCCGTGGTAGTTACCAGGCCGTATCTGGAAAAAAATGGAGGACCTCTGGTGCAGATGAGAGGTTAGCATTTGGCATACAATATTGCCCTCATGCTGCAGGATGGCTATTCCCGCAGACGAAGAAAGGTTTGAAACAGATCCAGCGTTCCATATCCAAACTCACGGTTCGGGTATGTGAGCGCTGGATTTCTTTGTGCTCCCCGTATAAGGTAGCTTTTTACAGATGCCTCGCTCATGGTAGGATAGTTTCCTTCTACAATGCCCCAGCCTAAAAGATTGGCGGCCGCTCCAGCGGTGATTGCCGCCGCTGCCGAGGTTCCGGTGCGCGTTGTCATGGGCGTATCACTTCCTGGCTTTCTGCCGACGGAAGGGCCAAGGATGTTGACGCCCGGAGCGGCCAGCTCCGGTTTGACGATCTGATTGGGAGTAAAGCCGCGGCTGGAGTGGATGTAGATGCCTCCGGTGGACGTATCATAGGCGCCTACGGTAATGGGAAGCCGGGAGTTGCCGGGAACGGTGATGGTGCTGTAGGGATCGGGACGCAGAAAGACGGTTTCCTCGGAAATCATTCCCTGTACAGGAAGCCACATATGGAAGGTTCCCTTAAAACGCTGCGTATTGTATACACGCACCGTCCAGATACCGGCTGCGGGCGTCTGGAAGCGCATGAAAATCAGCTGGCTGCCGGATTCGGCCTCAATGAGCTGGTAGTTTACAGTGATAGTTGTAGCGTCTAAAAGAAAAGGGATAGAAGTTTCATTATTGGCGATAATAGGGATACGGCTGATCCGCTCTCCGCTGGGAGAGATAAAGCCCACGGTGTAGGTATCAGCGTCCGCAGCCCACAGCTCCAGCACGAAGCCGCGTTCTGCTTCTTCTTTTCCCACTCTGATTTCCACATCCTCATATTCAGTGCCCGCAGGGATTGAAGCGTAAAAATGATGGGCCGCGCCGGTTTCATTTCCGCCTGCAATAACGTTGATGATGCCAAAAAAACCGCTGTAATTCTGAGTGACCTGGCTTAATGGGGAGGTGCCGATATGGCTCCCGGAGTTTGAACCCATAGCCAGAAGGATCACCAGAGGCTTTTTAAGACGGTCTGCCATCATGCGCAGGTATTTGATCCCCATCATAATATCATTTTCCTGAAAGGCGGGAGCATCCGAAGGGATCAGATAGAAGTCGCGGAGATATTTTTTTGCAGGCTTTAATTTTACAACTGCCAGTTCTGCCTCTGGCGCTGCTCCCGTAAAATCCTCCTGAGGTATGGAGCTGCCTGCAGCCAGTCCGGCGAGAAAGGTGCCGTGTCCTATGGTATCCTGTGTGGAAACCAGGGAGAGGGGATCGTCAGAGGCGAGAGCTTTGTTGATCTGTTCTCTGGTGTATTCTGTGCCGTAGGAGGCTCCTCCCATTGGATAGTAATCCGGCACACCGGCTGGCAGTACATCTTCCTCGATGGGAACCGACTGATCCCAGATTCCGGCAATACGGGTTGTGCCGTCGGGATTTTGAAATAGGGGAGAGCGGTAATCAATTCCTGTGTCTACCAGGCCAATGAGAACGCCCTTTCCCTGGTTGTTAAGTGCAGGGGAGTTAAAGGCTGAGAGGATTCCTGATGCCTCCATGGCATTGTAATCCAAAGGGGAAAACAGCGAGGGAATCATATAGTAGGGGTGTACACGCATGGATACGGCATCAGGAGTGAGAGGCATATGGAGAATGATATAATCGCTGCTCACATAGTCTGCACACAGGGAGGATGTGTTGTTCCAGCGTTCAGATTGCAGAGATCCGAAGCGGTAGATCAGATCGGCTATGTTTTCAGCGGCGGGATTAAAAGGGCAGTCGGGCATGGGAAGGACGGCTCCGGAAGAGGGTTTTGATTAGTATATGCGGGGAGTCCGGTTTCTGTCCTGCCTTCTGAGCTCCGGTTTCCGGCTGTAAGAATGTCTAAGAGGCTGAAATTTTTCTAAAAGCAAGAGCCATATCAAAAACTCGCTGCGCTCGGACAGGTTTGATATGGCTCTTAACGAAAAATTTTATCCTCTAAGTCATTCTAACAGCCTGCAAAGTCGCTCAGAAGGCAGGATAGAAACCTCACTTCTGGCTGGGGGAGGTGGGAGGGTTGAGAAATTGGTGGGGAAATGGGTGGATGTTTTTGGGGAAATATTGTAGAATGAGGATAGAGATTAAATTTGACAGAGGAGGGATTGGCATGAAGTATCTGATTTGGCTTGTGGGAGGGATTGCGGCTTTGGATCAGGGGATGAAGAGTGAGATCGAGCAGGAAACGGATGGGGAGTTTCCAAGAGATCTGCCGGGAGCGAAGGGACGGATCCGTATTCACAGGAATCATAATTATGGGTTTCCTTTTGGTTTTTTAAAGGAAAAGCCACAGCTGGTAACAGCGGTTCCTCTGGCTGTTTCCTCTGCTGTGGCCGGCGCGCTTTCCATGCTTTTGGTGAGAAAGGGCTGCGGGATTCAGAAGGTGGGGCTTTCTATGGTTTTGGGAGGCGCGTTAAGCAACCTGTATGACCGTTTTAAACGGGGATATGTGGTGGACTATTTTTCATTTTCACTACCAGGGATTAAGAAGGTGGTATTTAATCTTGGGGATCTGTTTGTATTTTTGGGTACAGCTTTGTTTCTTTTAGGCGAAATGGGAGAGGAGTTTAAAAAGAAAGTAGATTGATTTAGGCAGAAAACATTCCGCCAAGCATCCCTCCCAGGGCGCAGACAGCCATTACGGTGACGGAGCGTTCTGTGTCAAGGGCGGACCAGGGGTTCATGGCCCAGGAGACCGCGAAGAGGATGAGAAAGTAAAAAAGTCCTGACAGCAGTCCCCAGAAGAACCTTCTCTGGCGCAGACGTTTTCCTGCTGCTGCTCCGCCTGCCAGACAGGCGGCCAGATAGACGAGATAGACCATGAGATTTACCTGTCCTTCCTTTAAACGCAGCTTATACAGGGCAAAGGCCAGAGCGCCGAGCAGAAGCCCTGAGAGGACGTAGGAGATCAAAAGGGAGCGGAGCATGGGTTTTACAATGCCGTTTTCCATAGGGATCCCTCCTGGTATGATTGATATGGTGTAAATATATCCCATTGAGAAGACAAATATGACAGGCAGGAGCAAAATCCCATTGCAAGCCCCTGAAAGCTGTGTTATAATTCATACGATAACGGTTTCTGGGGCATATCCTCAGGGACAGAAACAAGGAAAAAAGGAGGTACTCTGATATGAAGCACGTTAAGACTTTGAATACCAATACCTTAAAGGATACGATGAAGAAGGGCGGATGCGGCGAGTGCCAGACTTCCTGCCAGTCTGCATGCAAGACTTCCTGTACAGTTGGAAACCAGAGCTGCGAGAACGCTGACCGCTGATCCGGCGTCCGTTTCCTATGCTGCAAAGCCCCTATGGTCACCGGGATTATAGGGGCTTTCCTTTGCTGTAAAAGATATGGGGCAGACAGCCCTTAGAAAGAGAGAGTATAAATTTTGATTCATCAGTATATTAACAATGGTTATCATATTGTTCTGGACGTAAACAGCGGTTCCGTCCATGTGGTAGATCCGGTTGTCTATGACGCCATCAAGGCGGTGGCAGAGCAGATTCCGGAACTGGAAAAGCCACAGGCTCTTCCGGCAGAAGTGACTGCAAAGGTTCATGAGACACTGGATGCAGTTTACAGTGAAAAAGAAGTGACAGAGGCGTTGGAGGACATCCAGCAGCTCATTGATGCAGAGCAGCTTTTAACTCAGGACATTTACAAGAATTTTGTAATGGACTTTAAGAAGAGAAAGACAGTGGTAAAGGCTCTCTGCCTGCACATTGCCCATGACTGCAATCTGGCCTGCCGCTACTGCTTTGCAGACGAGGGCGAGTATCACGGCCGCCGTGCTCTTATGAGCTTTGAGGTGGGAAAAAAGGCTTTGGATTTCCTGATTGCCAATTCCGGTAACAGACGCAATCTGGAGGTTGATTTCTTCGGCGGCGAGCCCCTTTTAAACTGGAAGGTAGTAAAGCAGCTGGTAGAGTACGGCCGCTCCCAGGAGGAGGCTCACAATAAGCGTTTCCGTTTTACGCTTACTACTAATGGCGTGCTCCTGAATGATGAGATTATGGAGTTCTGCAACCGCGAGATGAGTAATGTGGTTCTCAGCCTGGACGGACGTCCGGAGGTCAATGATAAGATGCGTCCTTTCCGAAACGGTTCAGGAAGCTATGACCTGATCGTACCAAAGTTCCAGAAGTTTGCTGAGAGCAGAGGCCAGATGGATTACTATGTCCGCGGCACCTTTACCAGAAACAACCTGGATTTTTCAAAGGATGTGCTTCACTATGCAGATCTGGGCTTTAAGCAGATGTCCATGGAGCCGGTTGTTGCAGAACCTGAGATGGACTACGCTATCCGTGAGGAAGATATTCCCCAGATCCTTGAGGAGTATGATAAGCTGGCAGTAGAATACATCAAGCGTAAAAAAGAAGGAAGAGGCTTCAATTTCTTCCACTTTATGATTGACTTAAATGCAGGCCCCTGTGTTGCAAAGCGTATGGCTGGCTGTGGTTCAGGTACAGAGTATCTGGCAGTTACTCCATGGGGTGATCTCTACCCCTGCCATCAGTTTGTAGGAAATGAGGAGTTCCTTCTGGGCAACGTAGATACGGGCATTGTAAATGAGGAAATACGCAATGAGTTTAAGCTTTGCAACGTATATGCAAAGGAAAGCTGCAAGGATTGCTTTGCCAGATTCTACTGCAGCGGCGGCTGCAGTGCCAATTCCTACAATTTCAGCGGTTCCATTAACGGCGCATATGAGATCGGCTGCGAGATGCAGAAAAAACGGATCGAGTGCGCGATCATGATCAAAGCAGCTCTGGCTGACGAGGAATAATTTATGAAATATCAGGTAATTACAAAGGATGGGCGGGCTAAGCGTGCGGTGATGGAAACAGTTCACGGTACAATCCAGACTCCGGTGTTTATGAATGTAGGAACAGTAGGCGCGATCAAGGGTGCTGTATCTACAGACGATCTGCGCCAGATCGGCACTCAGGTAGAGCTGTCCAACACATACCATCTCCATGTACGTACCGGAGATAAGCTGATCCGGGAATTTGGAGGACTGCACAGGTTTATGAACTGGGACAAGCCTATTCTTACAGATTCCGGCGGTTTTCAGGTATTTTCTCTGACAGATCTGAGAAAGATAAAGGAAGAGGGCGTATATTTCAGCTCTCATATTGACGGACATAAGATCTTTATGGGCCCTGAGGAGAGTATGCAGATCCAGTCCAATCTGGGTTCTACCATTGCCATGGCCTTTGACGAATGTCCGCCAAGCCATGCAGATTATGACTATATCAGAAAGTCTGTAGACCGTACAACACGCTGGCTGAAGCGGTGTAAAACAGAGATGGTCCGTTTAAATTCTCTTCCGGATACAGTAAACCGGGAACAGCTTCTGTTTGGTATTAACCAGGGCGGTGTGATTGATGAGATCCGTATTGACCATGCCAAAACGATCCGTGAGATGGATCTGGACGGCTATGCCATCGGCGGACTTGCCGTAGGCGAGACCCATGAGGAAATGTACCACATTCTGGATGTAACTGTTCCTCATCTGCCGGAGGAAAAACCGGTTTATCTTATGGGAGTAGGTACTCCTGCCAATATTTTAGAGGCTGTAGACAGAGGGGTTGATTTCTTTGACTGTGTTTATCCGTCCAGAAACGGACGTCATGGTCATGTGTATACCAATCATGGCAAACTGAATCTGTTCAACCAGAAATATGAGCTGGATCACCGGCCGATTGAGGAAGGCTGTCAGTGTCCTGCCTGCCGTTCCTACAGCCGTGCATATATACGCCATCTGTTAAAGGCAAAAGAAATGCTGGGAATGAGATTATGTACCTTGCATAATTTGTATTTTTATAATAAAATGATGGAAGAGATCCGGGAAGCCATTGAAGAACACCGCTACAGCGAGTACAAAGCCGCTAAGCTGGCCGGCATGGCAGGTCAGAAGGATTGATAAAAGAAACTGCTGGGGCAATGTAGCAGCAGGTATGAAGGAGGAAACACCATGGCTGGAATGGGAGGAATTATTCTCTATATTATTTTCCTGGGAGCACTTGTTTATTTTATGGCAATTCGTCCCCAGAAAAAAGAGAGACAGAAACAGCAGGAGCTGCTTGCAAGCGTTGCTGTTGGAGATACCATCCTGACAAGCAGCGGATTTTACGGAGTGATCATCGATATGACCGATGACACAGTGATCGTAGAGTTTGGCAGCAACAAAAACTGCCGTATTCCGATGCAGAAGGTTGCTATCGTTCAGGTTGAAAAGCCGGAGACAAAATAAATGTCACTGAGGGGGATGCCGGAAAGCTTACGGGTTTTCGGCATCCCTTTTTACGTAAATAAGGAGAGGAATCATGATCAAAAATATCGTATTTGATATGGGAAAGGTACTGGTGGAATATGAGGGAGACCGGGTCTGCCGCCATTTTTCAGAGGACGAGGCTCTGATCCGCAAGGTCAGCACGGCTGTATTTGTATCTCCGGAATGGCTTATGCTGGATATGGGGATTATTTCCGAGGAAGAAGGTTTAAGCCAGATACTGGCGCGGCTGGATACGGAGGAGGAGAAGGAACTGGCGAGAAAAAGCTTTGCCCACTGGCATGAATACAATATGTACCATAAAGAGGGGATGGAAGAACTTGTTAGGGAATTAAAGGAAGAGGGGTACCGCATCTATCTTTGTTCCAATGCATCGGTGCGCCTTTTGACCTGCTATCATCAGGTAATCCCGGCCATTGACTGCTTTGACGGTATTTTCTTTTCCGCAGAAGTAAAATGCATGAAGCCTCAGAAGGAAATGTATGAGCATTTTTTTGAACGTTTTGGTTTAAAGCCTGAGGAATGTTTCTTTATCGATGATCTGGAACGGAATATTCAGGGTGCAAAAGCCTGTGGCATGGATGGATACTGTTTTGCAGACGGTGACAGAGAGCGGCTGAAAATTCGTCTGGCTTCCCTTAAGAAAGGATAATTAAGATTTTCTTAATAATCTATTCAAAGAACATTCAAACATTTTCAGGGATGGCATGATATACTAAGTACATAAGAAATGCACGAAAGTTTAATAACTATCCTTCAACCCTTTTTGAAAATCCTAAATCCTAAGAAAAAAGCTCCGTACCAGGTGTACGGAGCTTTTTTCTGTTTCAGGGAACAGTGCAGGCTGCACATGGAATGTCTCTGTGGAATAGGCTAACAAAAAAGGAGTATTTAAGATGTGAATCGAGCCAGAGTGGATATTCACTGCGACCAGGTTTATTCCATGGGGATCACAGGACGGGGCATAGGCGTAGCTGTCCTGGATACGGGAATCTTTCTCCATGAGGATTTAAAGGATAGAGTAAAGGGATTTGCGGATTTTGTCCGCAGGAAAGACAGACCCTATGATGACAATGGCCATGGAACCCATGTTGCCGCCATGATCGGAGGGAGCGGGGCTTCCATGGAAGGAAAATACCGGGGAGTGGCTCCTGGCTGCTCTATTATCTCCGTAAAGGTATTAGACCATCGGGGAAATGGATATGCTTCAGATGTGCTTTCCGGACTCCGCTGGATCCGCTCCCACAAAGAGTTTTTGGGAATCCGGATTGTAAATATTTCGGTAGGTTCTCTGTCAAAGAGAGATATGACGGAAAATTCTGCCCTTGTTAAAGGGGTAAACGCGGCCTGGGATGATGGCCTGGTGGTCGTTGTGGCAGCCGGAAATCACGGCCCCGGCCCTATGACAGTCACCACGCCGGGAATCAGCCGAAAAGTCATAACGGTAGGCTGTTCAGACGACCATAAGGAAGTAGAGGTGATGGGAAACAGGATGGTAGATTACTCCGGCCGTGGCCCTACTGCCAGCTGCATTTGCAAGCCGGATATCGTAGCGCCGGGATGCGGGATCGTAAGCTGCGGGAACGAGGCGGGAGCATATTTTGCCAAATCAGGCACCAGTATGTCTACGCCTTTGGTATCAGGAGCCATTGCCCTTTTGCTGGAAAAATACCCAGATATGACCAACCGGGATGTAAAACTCCGCCTCAGAGAACGGGCCATAGATCTGGGTCTTCCCAGAAATCAGCAGGGATGGGGGGCGTTGGATGTGCAGAAGCTGCTGCAGTAGGGGCCGCAGAAGCCATCCCCTCCAGGCGCTGGGGCTACGGGGGTAGTGTGCTGTCTCACTCACATTTCGTATAATGACTTGCCTGAATTTCCATCTGCTGCGTTGTTGTCAATCGACGATGCCACCGCATCGCCTCATTCCTCCGCCTTGCAGGCTGAAAATTCATTCTGCGTCATTATACTGAAAGTAAATGGGACAGTACACTAGTCCTGTCTAGGAGGCCGGGAATGGGTTAAAAACAAGGGGAAGGATGGCAAAACTCGCTTTCGCTCAGACAGTTGCCATCCTTCCCCTTAACACCCATCCCCCCCAAAGACAGACACGCCCCTCCGCAATGCGCCTGGAGAGGATGGCTTCTGCTTGGGAATACCCTTCGGGAGGGATGGTAATTCCCTTGACTTTCTGAAAAACCTATGCCAGAGAGCACCTTATTACTCTATTCAAGGAGCCACCAGCCGGAAGAAACATATCTCTGGTGAAGGCCGTGGAAAGACGCCGGTACTTAGCGAGGTTTTTTCGAGCTTAGTACCGCTGCGTATTTCCCCGAGCGAGAGCGCGCCTGAACGGAGATATGTTTCTTCCGGCGTTTCTCCAGCATTTCTCTTACTTCTCCCAGCGTCCGGAAGCTCCGCAGGGGAGAGTGAGTCCGTTTTGGGATACGGGCAGTCCTACTTCGTCGGCTTTGACGGTCCCACCGAATTTCGGTACGATTTCTACGCCCATCATATAGGAAAGAACGGAAGGGGCAAGGCCGGTGGTGTAGGAGTTGATGAGGAAGAAAAGGGGATCTTCGGATAAGAGCTGTACGCACAGCTTTACCAGAGGATGGATCGCATCCTCGATTTTCCAGATTTCTCCTTTTGGACCGCGCCCATAGGAGGGCGGATCCATGATGATGGCGTCGTAGTGGTTCCCTCTGCGGATTTCGCGTTCTACGAATTTAACGCAGTCATCTACGATCCAGCGGATGGGGGCGTCTGCAAGGCCGGAGGAATGGGCGTTTTCCTTGGCCCATGTTACCATGCCCTTGGAAGCGTCTACATGAGTGACGCTGGCTCCGGCCTTGGCGGCTGCCAGGGTAGCGCCTCCGGTGTAGGCAAACAGGTTTAATACCTTGACAGGGCGTCCGGCCCTGCGGATCTTTTCACCAAACCAGTCCCAGTTTGCAGCCTGCTCGGGAAACAGGCCGGTGTGCTTAAAACTGAAGGGTTTTAAATTGAAGGTCAGTTCCTTGTAATTAATGGTCCACTGCTGGGGCAGGTCAAAAAATTCCCATTCGCCTCCGCCTTTGCTGCTGCGGTGGTAATGCCCGTTCATTTTTTTCCATCCGCGGTGAGTTTTTGGCGTATCCCAGATTACCTGGGGGTCGGGACGCACTAAGAGATAGTCCCCCCAGCGCTCCAGCTTTTCGCCCTTAGAGCAGTCGATCACTTCATAATCGTTCCATCCATCTGCAAGCCACATAAATTGATAAACCTCATTTCTTTCAGAATTATATAGTGCCCGTGTCGGCGCACGGCGCTGTTTTTGTGATTGATTCCTAATGAGTATAGTCCAAATAATACTGCATCGTCAAGCGCTGTGCTGTGGGTTTCAAAAGATAAAGAAAAGACAATTGAAAGTTTCTGTATGAATTATTAAAAAAGTATAAAATCAGATTGACTTTTTTATAAAATGTTGATATTATGTCAGTAGAAATGGAAAAATCCAGTGAAAGTTATTGATTAAAAAGAAAATTTTTTCAATGCAAAAAGGCCGTATTTGTTGAGGAATTATAAATGAATTGTTAATTCGTGTCCGTCCATCAGACAAAACGGTTTTTTATTTTCACAAATGGATCATCCATTAGGTCAAGTATGGGAGAGTATTCGAAAAGGAAATTTCCCATAAAAGAAAGGAGTACATAGTATGAAGTATTTACAAAAACTGGGTAAGGCCCTGATGCTTCCTGTAGCATGTCTGCCGATCTGTGGTATCCTGATGGGAATCGGATATTATCTCTGCCCGTCTACCATGCAGGGCGGCGAGGTTGAAGGAATCCTTCAGCAGATTGGTTTCCTTCTGGTAAAGGCAGGCGGCGCTCTGATTGACAATATGGCGATCCTGTTTGTAATCGGTGTGGGTGTTGGGTTATCTGAGGATCATGACGGTACAGGCGGACTTGCAGCTCTGGCTTCCTGGCTGATGATCACCTCTCTTTTATCCACAGGCGTAGTGACTACCCTGATGCCGTCGATCGCTGAGGATCAGCAGACGACTCTGGCATTCAGCAAGATCGCAAACCCATTTATCGGTATTCTTTCCGGTATCATCGGTTCTACCTGCTACAACAAGTTTAAGGGAACACAGCTTCCAGACTGGCTGTCCTTCTTCAGTGGCAAGCGCTGCGTAACCATCATTGCAGGCGTAGTGGCAATTATCACCTCTGTTATCTTGCTTTTCGTATGGCCGGTTCTGTTCGGCGGTCTGGTTGCAATCGGAAACGGTATTGCAGGCATGGGCGCGATCGGCGCAGGTATTTATGCATTCTTAAACCGTCTGCTGATCCCAACCGGTCTGCATCACGCATTAAACAATGTATTCTGGTTTGATACCATTGGTCTGGGCGATCTGTCCCATTTCTGGGCAGGCGAGACATCTGCAGATGTTACATGGAGCCTTGGTATGTATATGTCCGGTTTCTTCCCATGTATGATGTTCGGTATCCCAGGCGCTGCTTTGGCTATGGTTCAGACAGCAAAGAGCACAAAGAAAAAAGTTGCGATCGGTCTGGTTGCTTCTGCAGCCCTCAGCGCATTTGTCTGCGGTGTTACAGAACCCTTTGAGTTTGGATTTATGTTTCTGGCTCCCGGCCTGTATGTAGTTTACGCTCTGCTGTACGGAATTTTCACCACAGTTACAACTATTCTTGGATTCCGCGCAGGCTTCAGCTTCTCCGCGGGCGCAACTGACCTGTTCTTCTCCGCATCCCTTCCGGCAGCTCAGAAGACATGGATGATCCTTCCGCTGGGTATCGCAGCATTCCTGGTATTCTATGTGGTATTCCGCTTTGCTATTGTAAAGTTTGATTTAAAGACTCCGGGCCGCGAGGATGATGACGATCTGGAGGCTGAGAAGTCTGCTGTTCTGGCAAACAACAATTATACAGAGGTTGCTTCTGTGATTCTGGAAGGACTTGGCGGCAAGGAAAATGTAAAATCTCTGGAAAACTGCATCACAAGACTGAGACTGGAGATCAAGGATCAGAGTGTGGTAGATGAGAAGAAGATCAAATCCGCAGGCGTAGCTGGTGTGATCCGCCCAGGCAAGAATTCCATTCAGGTAATTGTGGGTACAAAGGTACAGTTCGTTGCAGATGAGATGAAGAAGATGCTGAAATAATCGAATCGTTCATCAAAGTATTTAATAGAAAATGGGCTGGCTTCCGTCTGGGAGTCCGGCCCGTTTCTTTTTTGAGTGGAATATGTTAAAAACGGACCGCGGGGGAGATTCAAATGCCGCAGACGTTTTTCGTAATAGAATTGAAAGGTAATTCCGGTTGAAAGAACGCAGAACCCCTGATACAATAGAAGGCAGATGAGGGCCTTAAAGAAGCATTTCTTTCAAGAAAGAAGGGCGTTTAAGGAGAAAGAGGCGTGTATGAAGAGGAAGATGACGGCAATGTGTCTTGCGGCGGTTCTTCTGTCGGCTGGTACAGTCAATCTGACAGCGTGGGCAGAAGGCTGGGCGGAAGCAGAGGGAAACTGGGTCTATTATGACAGCAATGGAAATAAAGTCTACAACGATTGGAAAAAGGGAGCGGATGGGCAGTGGCGTTATCTGGACGGAAACGGGATCATGGCGGTCAACTCCTGGGTGGACGGAGAATACTATGTAGACAGCAACGGTATCATGGTTACAGAAAAATGGCTTCATGTGCCTGAGGATGATGGAGAAGACGAATGGTATTATTTCTCGGCTTCCGGAAAGAAGGTAGAGGATACCTGGAAAAAAATTTCGGACAAGTGGTATCATTTTGACAGCAACGGCGCCATGGAGCGGGGGTGGATCCTGGATGACACCTATTATACCGGTGATGACGGCGTGATGCGTACAGGCTGGCAGAAGCTGATTCCTCCGGATGAATATGATGAAGAGATCAACAAGGTAGTTCCCGGATACGATACGGGAAATGTGGAGTACGGGGAGGACGGCTGCTACTGGTTCTATTTTGGCACCAATGGAAAGAAATATGTTCCCAGTGATGACAATTCCGGAGATGATTACGGTACCCGCAAGATTGACGGAACGTATTACTGCTTTGACGAGGACGGCATTTTGCAGATCGGCTGGAAGGACGTCCGGGATAATGGGGACGGCGGGATTCAGGATTATATGTATTTTGGCTCTGACGGAAAGGCGCGGATCGGCTGGTATTCCATCGAGCCGCCGGAGAATCTGGACGGATATGACGGCGATGTGGAATGGTTTTATTTTTCCAATAACGGAAAGCCAAAGGCGGCAGATTCGGACCGTCTGGATACACAGGATCTGACGCGTATCAATGGAAAGACTTATCTGTTTAATGAAAAAGGAAATCCGGTGTACGGACTGCGAAAGGTTTATACAGGCTCCGGTGAGGATGACTGGACTGCTTATTATTTTGGAAGCAAGAGCGAGAGCTGCGTGCAGAAGGGAAAGATGAGCGTAGAGGAGGATGACGGAACCAAAGCGGATTACTATTTCAGCGATAACGGACGGGGATATACGGGAGTACGGGACGGCCGTCTCTATTATAAAGGAAAGCTTCAAACGGCTGAGGACGGCCAGAAGTATGTCTGCTATCGGGTGGACGGTGGAAATTATGTAGTCAACGGTTCGGGAAAGCTTATGAAGGGAACCACGGTGAAGAATAGCGACGGAGTAAAGTTTAAGACGACTTCATCGGGAATCTTAAGTACGGCAGATGATGATCCTGATATTGATTCCTATGTGACAGAGCCTCTTGAACCGCTGTGTCTTGAGGATTGATTTTAAAGAGAAACGTATTACTATAGAAGAAACTCCTTTTCTGATAGGACAGAAGATCCGGGATGAAGCCGGGATCCTTCAGAAAGGGGGTTTTTTCAGCTGTTTCCCCGTCTGGGGGAAATTTAAAAAAATTTAAAAAAGTACTTGCATTTCCTGTAAACATATGCTATCCTTGAAAAGCTGTGACATGATAGCAAAGAAGCGAGAGGTTGCTGCCCACCATAAGGCAGGTTTTCCGTGGAGCGAATGTCAAGTTAGGAAACTGGCGACAAGTCACTGTACCAATTAAAGAAACTGCAGCAAAGAGAGCAGAATCAGTGTGTGGTTCCGTGAGGACACACACGGAAACGTGTACAGTCACCGCTTGTCGTACTTGGTTTATAAAGTGCGAAAAGGAGGCGACTTTTTTTATGGCAAGTCAAGTAATGAGAATCACATTAAAAGCTTATGATCATCAGTTAGTAGATCAGTCCGCTGGAAAGATCATCGAGACAGTAAAAAAGACAGGATCTCAGGTGAGCGGACCGGTGCCGTTACCAACTAAGAAAGAGGTTGTAACCATTCTGCGTGCGGTTCATAAGTACAAAGATTCCAGAGAGCAGTTTGAGCAGAGAACTCACAAGAGACTCATCGACATCACTGCTCCAAGCCAGAAGACAGTAGATGCACTGTCCAGACTGGAAATGCCCGCTGGCGTATTCATCGACATCAAGATGAAGACCAAATAATCAACCGGAGCGAGCGAATTAAATTAGTTTATATCCTGAAGGGTTTTATATAAAAGCAACACTACATTCCTGTAGGAATCAACATACCGGAAACGGTTCATAGTGTTCCACCTATATCAGACTGTTCTAGGATGAATGCGAAAGCATTCCGCTGTAGATCAAGAAAACAGGAGGTAAGACAATGAAGAAAGCGATTTTAGCAACAAAAGTCGGAATGACCCAGATCTTCAATGAAAATGGTGCATTAGTTCCGGTAACCGTACTTCAGGCTGGCCCTTGTGTAGTAACACAGGTTAAGACAGAAGAGAATGACGGTTACAAAGCAGTACAGGTTGGTTTTGTTGACAAGAGAGAGAAATTAGTCAGCAAGCCAGTAAAGGGCCACTTTGATAAGGCCGGCGTATCTTACAAGAGATATGTAAGAGAGTTCAGATTAGAGAATGCGGAAGAGTATTCCGTAAAGGATGAGATTAAGGCAGACATCTTCGCAGCAGGCGATAAGATCGATGCAACCGCTATTTCCAAAGGTAAAGGCTTCCAGGGCGCGATCAAGAGACATGGACAGCACAGAGGACCTATGGCTCATGGTTCCAAGTTCCATCGTCATCAGGGTTCCAATGGTTCCGCTACCACCCCAGGCCGCGTATTCAAGGGCAAGGGAATGCCTGGACAGATGGGCAACAAGCAGATCACTGTTCAGAATCTTGAGGTAGTTAAGATTGATGCCGAGAACAACCTGATTCTGGTTAAGGGTGCAGTTCCAGGACCAAAGAAGTGCCTGGTTACTGTAAGAGAAGCCGTTAAGGTTGAAAGGTAAGCTTTTATAGGAAAGGAGGAATTCACAGATGGCAAACGTATCTGTTTACAATATGGAAGGTAAGGAAGTTGGCACATTAGAACTGAACGATGCAGTGTTCGGCGTAGAAGTAAACGAGCACCTGGTACATCTTGCAGTTGTTGCACAGCTTGCTAATAAGCGTCAGGGAACACAGAAGGCAAAGACACGTTCTGAGGTTTCCGGCGGCGGAAGAAAGCCCTGGAGACAGAAGGGAACCGGTCATGCAAGACAGGGATCCACAAGAGCTCCCCAGTGGACAGGCGGCGGCGTAGTATTCGCACCGACACCAAGAGATTACACCATCACCCTGAACAAGAAGGAGAAGAGAGCTGCTCTTAAGTCTGCTCTGACAAGCCGTGTTCAGGCTGGCAAGTTCATCGTAGTTGATGAGTTAAAGTTTGACGAGATCAAGACAAAGAGCTTCAAGAATGTTATGAACAACTTAAATGTTTCCAAGGCTCTGGTAGTTCTGGCTGACAACGATCAGAACACTGTATTATCCGCTAGAAACATTGCTGATGTAAAGACTGCTCAGGTTGGAACCATCAACGTATACGACATTCTGAAGTACAACACTTTAGTTGCTACTAAGGCAGCTGTTGCATCCATCGAGGAGGTGTACGCATAATGGCAGATATCAAGTACTATGACGTCATTTTAAAGCCGGTTATCACCGAGAAGAGCATGAACGCCATGGGTGAGAAGAAGTACACATTCATGGTACACGTAGACGCTAACAAGTCTATGATCAAAGAAGCTGTTGAGAAGATGTTCCCGGGCACCAAGGTTGCTTCCGTAAACACCATGAACAGCGAAGGCAAGACAAAGAGAAGAGGAATGACTTTCGGAAAGACTGCTGCTACCAAGAAGGCTATCGTTAAGCTGACTGAGGACAGCAAGGAGATCGAGATCTTCCAGGGACTGTAATAAAAAGTCCATCAATATCACCCGCCGGGCTTGCCCCGGCCGGAGAACTTATACGGCTGTTAAAACCGTGAAAAGAATTTGAAAAGGAGTACAATGTCATGGGAATTAAGAAGTATAATGCTTATACACCTTCCAGAAGACATATGACCGGTTCTGATTTCAAGGAAATCACAAAGAAAACTCCAGAGAAGTCTCTGGTAGTATCTCTGGACAAGAACGCTGGTCGTAACAATCAGGGTAAAATCACTGTTCGTCACAGAGGCGGCGGCAGCAGAAGAAAATATAGAATCATCGACTTTAAGAGAAACAGCAAGGATGGAATCCCCGCAACTGTTATCGGTATCGAGTACGATCCTAACAGAAGCGCTAACATCGCACTGATCTGCTATGCAGATGGTACAAAGTCCTATATCCTCGCTCCTCAGGGCTTAACTGATGGAATGAAGGTTATGAGCGGCGACCATGCAGAAGCTAAGGTTGGTAACTGCATGCCTCTGTATCACATTCCTGTAGGTACACAGGTACACAATATTGAGTTATATCCTGGCAAGGGCGGCCAGCTGGTTCGTTCCGCAGGAAATTCCGCACAGCTGATGGCTAAGGAAGGCAAGTACGCAACCTTACGTTTACCTTCCGGTGAAATGAGAATGGTTCCGATCATCTGCCGCGCAACAATCGGTGTTGTTGGCAATGGCGAACACTCCCTGATCAACATTGGTAAAGCTGGTAGAAAACGTCACATGGGTATCAGACCTACCGTTCGCGGTTCCGTAATGAACCCCAACGATCATCCACACGGTGGTGGTGAGGGCAAGACCGGTATCGGCCGTCCAGGTCCATGCACACCATGGGGCAAGCCTGCTCTGGGTCTGAAGACCAGAAAGAAGAACAAGCAGTCTAATAAGTTGATCGTAAGAAGACGTGATGGCAAAACCATCAAATAATTAAGGAGGTTAAGAACACATGGCTCGTTCACTGAAAAAAGGACCATTTGCAGATGCGCATCTGTTAAAGAAAGTAGACGCTATGAATGCAGCAGGACAGAAGCAGGTAATCAAGACCTGGTCCCGCCGTTCAACAATCTTCCCGCAGATGGTTGGTCACACAATCGCCGTTCATGACGGAAGAAAGCACGTTCCGGTATACGTTACTGAGGATATGGTAGGACACAAACTGGGTGAGTTCGTAGCAACCAGAACCTACAGAGGCCACGGTAAAGACGAGAAGAAGTCCGGCGTTAGAAAGTAATCCACGGGTAAGATTGAAAGGAGGTTTTTACCAATGGCAAAAGGACATAGATCCCAAATCAAGAGAGAAAGAAATGCTCAGAAGGACAACAGACCCAGCGCAACACTGTCTTACGCTAGAGTATCTGTCCAGAAGGCTTGCTTTGTATTAGATGCCATTAGAGGCAAAGATTTACAGACCGCACTTGGTATTGTAACATATAATCCCAGATATGCTTCCAGCTTAGTTAAGAAGTTACTGGAATCAGCTGCAGCAAACGCTGAGAACAATAACAACATGGATCCCGCAAAACTGTACGTAGAAGAGTGCTACGCAAACCAGGGACCAACTATGAAGAGAGTTAGACCGAGAGCTCAGGGCCGCGCTTACAGAATCGAGAAGAGAATGAGCCACATCACTGTAGTTCTCAATGAAAGATAGGAGGCAAATATGGGACAGAAAGTTAATCCACACGGCTTAAGAGTCGGTGTTATTAAAGACTGGGATTCCAGATGGTATGCAGAAGCTGATTTTGCAGACTGCCTGGTTGAAGACTATGATATCAGAAAGTTCTTAAAGAACAGATTAAAGAATTCCGGTGTTTCCAAGATCGAAATTGAGCGCGCATCTGATCGTGTAAAGGTTATCATCTACACTGCTAAGCCAGGCGTAGTTATCGGTAAGGGCGGTTCTGAGATTGAGAAGCTGAAGGCAGAAGTTCAGAAGATGACTTCTAAGAAGCTGTTTGTAGACATCAAAGAAATCAAGAGACCGGACAGAGATGCTCAGCTGGTTGCAGAGTCTATTGCACAGCAGCTGGAGAACCGTGTTTCCTTCCGTCGTGCTATGAAGTCCACCATGGGCAGAACCATGAAGGCTGGCGTTAAGGGTATTAAGACTGCTGTTGCAGGCCGTCTGGGCGGCGCTGATATGGCACGTACAGAGTTCTACAGCGAGGGTACTATCCCGCTTCAGACATTAAGAGCAGATATTGACTATGGTTTCGCAGAAGCAGATACCACCTACGGCAAGATTGGCGTTAAGGTATGGATCTACAAAGGCGAGGTACTTCCTACTAAAGGAAACAAGGAAGGGAGCGATAAATAATGTTAATGCCTAAGAGAGTAAAGCGTCGTAAACAGTTCCGTGGATCTATGGCCGGTAAGGCATTAAGAGGTAATACGATCTCTAACGGTGAGTACGGTTTAGTCGCTACTGAACCATGTTGGATCAAGTCAAACCAGATCGAGGCAGCCCGAGTTGCCATGACACGTTACATCAAGCGTGGCGGTAAGGTTTGGATCAAGATCTTCCCCGATAAACCTGTAACAGCAAAGCCAGCAGAAACCCGTATGGGTTCCGGTAAGGGCGCTCTGGAGTACTGGGTAGCAGTTGTAAAGCCAGGCCGCGTATTATTTGAGATCGCTGGTGTACCAGAGGAAACAGCCAGAGAAGCACTTCGTCTTGCTATGCACAAGCTGCCATGCAAGTGTAAGATTGTTTCTAAAGCAGATTTAGAAGGCGGTGATAACAGTGAAAACTAATAAATTTGTAGAAGAGTTAAAGAATAAGTCAGCAAATGAGCTGAATGATGAGTTAGTAGCTGCGAAGAAGGAACTGTTCAATTTAAGATTCCAGAATGCGACCAATCAGTTAGACAACACATCCCGGATCAAGGAAGTACGCAAGAATATTGCACGGATCCAGACTGTTATCACTGAGAAGGCTAATGCTTAATGAAAGGAGAACTTACCGTGGAAAGAAATTTAAGAAAAACCCGTACCGGTAAAGTGGTAAGCAACAAGATGGATAAGACCATCGTTGTAGCAATCGAGGACCACGTAAAACACCCACTGATCGGTAAGATCGTTAAGAAAACCGTTAAGCTGAAGGCTCATGACGAGAACAATGAGTGCGGCATCGGTGATACTGTAAAAGTAATGGAAACAAGACCACTGTCCAAGGATAAGAGATGGAGACTTGTTGAGATTATCGAGAAAGCAAGATAATTCAGGAAGGAGTTAACAGGTATGGTTCAGCAGGAAACAAGACTTAAGGTTGCCGACAATACCGGTGCAAAGGAACTTCTCTGCATCCGCGTTATGGGTGGTTCAACCAGAAGATATGCAAATATCGGCGATATCATCGTTGCTTCCGTTAAAGATGCAACACCAGGCGGTGTTGTAAAGAAGGGCGATGTTGTAAAGGCTGTAGTTGTTCGTTCTGTTAAGGGCGCTCGTCGTAAAGACGGTTCCTACATCAAGTTTGATGAGAACGCTGCAGTAATTATTAAGGATGACAAGACTCCAAGAGGAACTCGTATCTTTGGGCCTGTAGCCAGAGAATTAAGAGACAAGCAGTTCATGAAGATTGTCTCCCTGGCTCCAGAAGTATTATAAGGAGGGTGTCCACTGTGCAGAAAATCAAGAAAGACGATTTAGTAGTTGTAATCGCAGGCAAAGATAAAGACAAACAGGGAAAGGTACTCTCTGTTGATACAAAGAAGAACAAGGTTGTAGTTGAAGGCTGCAATATGATCACAAAGCATACAAAGCAGTCTCCGGCCAACCCACAGGGCGGCATCGTAAACCAGGAAGCTCCCATCGATATCTCCAATGTAATGCTGGTAGTTGACGGCAAGGCAACCAGAGTTGGCTTCGAGGTTAGAGACGGAAAGAAAGTCCGCGTAGCTAAGAAGACTGGCAAGGTTGTTGACTAATTCGGGAGAGGAGGAAAAAAACGTTGGCTAGATTAAAAGAACAGTATCAGAACGAATTCGTAGACGCTCTGATGAAGAAATTTGGATATAAGAACGTTATGCAGGTGCCGAAGCTTGATAAGATTGTTATCAACATGGGCGTAGGCGAAGCTAAGGAAAATGCCAAGGTTCTGGATTCCGCAGTTCGGGATCTGGAGATCATCTCCGGTCAGAAGGCTGTAACAACAAAGGCTAAGAAGTCTGTTGCAAACTTCAAGATCCGTGAAGGCATGGCAATCGGCTGCAAGGTTACTCTTCGCGGCGAGAGAATGTATGAATTCCTGGATCGTCTGATCAACCTGGCACTGCCTCGTGTACGTGACTTCAGAGGTGTTAACCCTAACGCATTTGATGGCAGAGGAAACTATGCTCTTGGTATCAAAGAGCAGCTGATCTTCCCTGAGATTGAATACGATAAAGTTGACAAGGTAAGAGGTATGGATATCATCTTCGTTACCACTGCTAAGACAGACGAGGAAGCTCGTGAACTTTTGACATTATTCAATATGCCTTTTGCAAAATAGTTAGGAGGAAACTTTCATGGCTAAGACTTCAATGAAGATCAAACAGCAGCGTCCTGCTAAATTCTCTACCAGAGAGTACAATCGCTGCAGAATCTGCGGCCGTCCACATGCTTACCTGAGAAAGTACGGCATCTGCAGAATTTGCTTCCGCGAACTGGCTTATAAGGGTCAGATTCCTGGTGTTAAGAAGGCAAGCTGGTAAGCTTTAGAGAATTTAGAAAAGGAGGCACACAACAATGACAATGAGCGATCCGATTGCAGATATGCTTACAAGAATCCGTAATGCAAATACTGCAAAGCACGATACAGTAGATGTACCTTCATCCAAGATGAAATTAGCTATTGCTGACATTCTGGTAAATGAAGGATATATTGCAAAGTACGATATGGTAGAGGACGGCGGTTTCCAGACCATCCGCATCACCTTAAAGTACGGCAAAGACAAGAACGAGAAGATCATTTCCGGTATTAAGAGAATCTCCAAGCCCGGTCTGCGTGTATACGCAAACAAGGAGGAGCTTCCAAGAGTACTTGGCGGTCTTGGTATCGCCATCCTCTCCACCAACCAGGGCGTGATTACCGATAAGGAAGCACGCAGACTTGGTGTAGGCGGCGAAGTTCTGGCTTTCGTTTGGTAAGGAAACTTCGACAGCACTAAGCTCGTTAAAAACCTCGCTAAGTGCTGCGAAGTGCTTTCGCACGTAAGCGCCCACATGACAGGCGCTAAGTGCTCAATGCAACTGAAAACAGAGAGACCGCAAAGGTCTCTCCGAGAATTTAAGTAGGAGGTAATAGGCATGTCACGTATCGGTAGAATGCCAGTTGTGATCCCGGCAGGTGTAACTGTTACGATCGCAGAAGGAAACAAAGTGACCGTAAAGGGTCCAAAGGGAACACTTGAGAGAGACCTTGCTCCAGAGATGACCATCGAGGAGAAGGAAGGTCACATTATCGTAAGCAGACCAAACGATTTAAAGAGAATGAAATCCTTACATGGTCTGACCAGAACTCTGATCAACAACATGATCCACGGTGTAACTGAGGGTTATGAGAAGGTTCTGGAAGTAAATGGTGTTGGTTACAGAGCTGCAAAGCAGGGCAAGAAGCTTACTCTGAACCTGGGATATTCTCATCCTGTAGAGATGGAAGATCCTGAAGGCATCGAGACTGTTCTTGAAGGACAGAACAAGATCATCGTTAAAGGTATCAGTAAAGAAAAAGTTGGCCAGTACGCTGCTGAGATCAGAGACAAGAGAAGACCTGAGCCTTACAAGGGCAAGGGTATCAAGTACGCTGATGAGGTTATCAGACGTAAAGTTGGTAAGACTGGTAAGAAATAATTAAGGAGAGTGTAAAAATGGTTAACAAACAGTCAAGAAGCGAAATTCGCGTAAAGAAGCACAACAGAATGCGTAACCGTTTTGCTGGCACAGCAGAGAGACCGCGTCTGGCAGTGTTTAGAAGTAATAATCATATGTATGCTCAAATTATCGACGATACGGTTGGTAACACTCTGGTTGCTGCTTCCACAGTTGAGAAAGAAATCAAGGCTGAACTGGAGAAGACAAACGACAAGGCAGCTGCAGCATACGTTGGTACAGTGATCGCAAAGAGAGCCCTTGAAAAAGGTATCACGGAAGTTGTTTTCGATAGAGGCGGCTTTATATATCAGGGCAAAATTCAGGCATTAGCAGATGCAGCTCGTGAAGCTGGTCTGAATTTCTAATAGAGAGGAGAACAAGCATGAAGCGTACAATTATTGATGCCAGTCAGTTGGAGCTGAATGATAGAGTAGTGGCAATCAAGAGAGTATCCAAGACTGTTAAAGGTGGACGTACCATGAGATTTTCCGCTCTGGTAGTAGTTGGTGACGGAAACGGCCATGTAGGCGTTGGCCTTGGCAAGGCAGGAGAGGTTCCGGAAGCAATCCGTAAGGGTAAAGAGGCTGCTGTTAAGAATCTGGTTGAGATCCCAATGGATGAGAACAACAGTATTCCTCATGACTTCATCGGCAAGTTCGGAAGCGCAAACGTTCTGTTAAAGAGAGCTCCTGAAGGTACCGGTATCATCGCAGGCGGCCCTGCTCGTGCCGTTGTAGAGTTAGCAGGTATCAAGAATATCCGTACCAAGTCCTTAGGTTCCAATAACAAGACCAATGTAGTTCTTGCAACTGTTGCAGGTTTAACTTCTTTAAAGACTCCTGAGGAGATCGCAAAACTGCGCGGCAAATCTGTTGAAGAAATTTTAGGCTAATAGGAGGAAAGAGACATGGCAGAGAGATTAAAGATCACATTAGTCAAGTCCCCTATCGGTGCTATTCCAAAGCAGAGAGCAACGGTTGAGGCACTTGGACTGAACAAGATGCACAAGACAGTTGAGATGCCGGACAACGGCTCTGTCAGAGGCATGATCCAGTGTGTAAGACACTTAGTTAAAGTAGAAGAGATCTAAATTCTAGATAAAGTAAGGAGGTGCAGTCATGGAGTTATCAAATTTACAGCCTGCTGCAGGTTCAAAGCACAGCGACAATTTTAGAAGAGGCCGCGGCCATGGTTCAGGCAATGGTAAGACCGCTGGTAAGGGCCACAAGGGTCAGAAAGCTCGTTCCGGAGCACCGAGACCAGGCTTTGAAGGTGGACAGATGCCATTATACAGACGTCTGCCAAAGCGCGGATTTACAAATATGAATTCCAAGCACATTGTTGGCATTAACGTAAGCGCTCTTGAGAGATTCGATAACGATACCGTAGTTACAGTAGAGACCCTGCTGGAGGCTGGTGTGGTTAAGAACCCGAGAGATGGTGTTAAGATCCTTGGAAATGGAGAATTAACCAAAAAGCTGACCGTTAAGGTGAATGCATTCAGTGAAGGTGCAAAATCTAAAATCGAGGCTTTAGGTGGAACCTGCGAGGTGATCTAATGTTTAAAACGATTAGAAACGCTTTCAAGGTAAAAGAGCTTCGCGAGAAGATCCTTTATACCCTTATGATGCTGGTAGTCATCCGTTTTGGCTGCCAGCTTCCCATCCCGGGAATTGAGACCACGTTCTTTAAGGACTGGTTTGCAAAGCAGACAGCAGATGTATTTGGCTTTTTTAATGCAATGACGGGTGATTCATTCTCGAATATGTCCATTTTTGCTCTGAGCATTACGCCATACATCACTTCTTCCATTATCATTCAGTTGCTCACCATTGCGATTCCAAAGCTGGAAGAGATGCAGAAGGATGGTGAAGAAGGAAGAAAGAAAATTCAGGAATACACCCGATATACAACCGTTGCGCTGGCTCTTTTAGAATCCAGTGCTATGGCAATAGGCTTTGGACGCCAGGGCCTTCTTCATGATTTCAATGCATGGAATGTGATCATTGCAGTCATCACCATGACAACGGGCAGCGCCCTGCTCATGTGGATTGGCGAGCAGATTACATCAAAGGGTGTAGGAAACGGTATTTCTATCGTGCTTCTGTTTAACATCCTGTCCAGTATTCCCGATGACATCAAAAGCCTTTACTATCGTTTTATATTCGGTCAGTCCATCCCAGTAATGGCCGGTGCAGCGATTCTGATTGCGTTGGTTATTGTGATGATGGTTGTCTTTGTTGTTGTTTTAAATAACGCGGAGAGAAGGATCCCGGTACAGTATTCAAAGAAAATGGTAGGACGCAAGATGGTAGGCGGACAGGCGTCTAACATTCCGTTGAAGATCAACACCGCCGGCGTTATGCCCGTTATCTTCGCATCCTCGATCATGTCCTTCCCGGTTGTGATCTCACAGTTCTTCCCGGTGGATTATAATACCATTGGCGGTAAGATCCTGACCATGCTTAATTCCGGTTCCTGGTGCAGACCATCACAGCCGATTTATTCCATCGGTCTTGTGATCTATATCGTACTGTTATTCGTATTTGCTTACTTCTATACGTCGATTACCTTTAATCCTCTTGAGGTGGCAAACAATATGAAGAAGCAGGGCGGCTTTATCCCAGGTATCCGTCCTGGCAAGCCCACCAGCGATTATCTGAATCATATTTTGAATTATATTGTTTTCATCGGCGCCGTAGGCCTTACAGTAGTTGCGGTAGTTCCGATCCTGGCATCTGGCCTTCTTGATGTAGGTCAGATCTCATTCTCCGGAACGTCCCTGATCATTATTGTAGGTGTTGTGCTGGAGACGATCAAAGCAATAGAATCTCAGATGCTTGTGCGTTATTATAAGGGATTTTTGAACGATTAACATAACAGTTTGATCAGTCAATCTGCCTTTGTGGTATTCCACAAGGGCGGATTGATTGCGTTATAGGAAAGAGGAGAGAAATCTCATGAAGATCATCATGTTAGGCGCTCCAGGCGCAGGAAAAGGTACGCAGGCGAAGAAAATCGCTGCGAAGTACAGCATACCTCATATCTCCACCGGAGATATTTTCCGTGCAAATATTAAGAACGGAACAGAGCTGGGCTTAAAGGCCAAGTCCTATATGGATGCCGGAGGTCTGGTTCCGGATGAGATTACCATCGGAATGCTTTTAGACAGAATCCATCAGGCTGACTGCGAAAATGGTTATGTACTGGACGGTTTTCCAAGAACTATTCCTCAGGCAGAAAGTCTTACAGAAGCTCTGAAAAAGAATGGTGAGGCTATTGATTTTGCGGTGAATGTAGATGTTCCAGATGAGAACATTATTAACCGTATGTCCGGACGCCGTGCCTGCTTAAACTGCGGAGCTACCTATCATATCGTATACAATGCTCCAAAGACAGAAAATGTATGCGACACCTGCGGACAGGAACTGGTGCTCAGGGACGACGATAAGCCGGAAACGGTTAAAAAGCGTCTTGACGTATATCATGACCAGACACAGCCTCTGATTGATTATTATAAGAATGAAGGCGTTCTGGCTGAAGTTGACGGAACCCTGGATATGGAAGACGTATTCCAGGCAATCGTAAAGATTTTAGGAGCATAACCATGGTAACGATTAAATCTCAGCGTGAAATTGAACTGATGCGGGAGGCAGGAAAGATTCTTGCAAAGGTCCATGAGGAGCTTGGCAGGATCGTAAAGCCGGGAATTTCCACCAAGGAGATCGACCGCATCTGTGAAGAGATGATCCGCAGCCATGGATGTATCCCTTCCTTCCTGAATTACGAGGGATATCCCGCTTCCGTGTGCATTTCCATCAATGATGAGGTGGTTCACGGAATTCCCAGCAAACACCGTTATCTCAATGAGGGCGACATAGTCAGCCTGGATACAGGTGTGATCTGGAAAGGGTATCAGTCGGATGCGGCAAGGACTCATATGATCGGAGAGGTAACTCCCCAGGCAAGAAAGCTGGTTGAAGTAACCCAGCAGAGCTTCTTTGAGGGAATAAAGTTTGCAAAAGCCGGCAATCATCTCAATGATATTTCAAAGGCCATTCAGGCATATGCAGAAAGCTTCGGCTTCGGCGTAGTAAGAGATCTGGTTGGCCACGGAATCGGCACAGAGATGCATGAGGAGCCTGAGATACCAAACTTTGCCCAGCGCCGCAAAGGCATCCGCCTGGCGGCCGGTATGACACTTGCTATTGAGCCTATGATCACCGCAGGACGTTATGATGTAGCATGGATGGATGACGGCTGGACCGTTGTAACAGAAGACGGTTCTCTGGCCTCTCATTATGAAAACACCATCCTGATTACGGACGGCGAACCAGAGATCCTGTCTCTGTAACAGAGGTGCAGCATGGCGGAAATGAAAACGGCCTGTCTGGTAAAAAGCCTGGCAGGCCATGATAAAAATGAGTTTTATATCATAATCCGCGTTCAGGGCGAATATGCTTATCTGTCAGACGGCAGAAAGCACCCGCTGGACCGGCCAAAGCGCAAGAACATCAAACATCTGCAGCCCCTTAAGGAATATGATAAGGGACTGAGAGAAAAGCTGATCATGGGCAGCCGCGTAGAGGACGAAGAGATTGCCCGGTGGATCCGCAGCCGCATAAGCAGTAGGAGGGAAAGAAAATGTCAAAAGCAGACGTAATCGAAATTGAAGGAACCGTAGTTGAGAAGCTTCCAAACGCCATGTTCCAGGTAGAGCTGGAAAACGGCCATCAGGTTCTGGCACACATCAGCGGAAAGCTCCGCATGAATTATATCCGTATTCTTCCGGGCGATAAAGTAACCCTGGAGATGTCCCCATACGATCTGTCAAAGGGCAGGATCATCTGGAGAGATAAATAAACACTGAGAAAAATCAAAAATTGGGCCTAAAAATGCTTGCATTTCCAAAAAAACTTTGGTATAATGCTTTAGCAACTTTGTGGTCTATAGAAAGGAGAATTACTGTGAAGGTTAGATCATCCGTAAAGCCGATCTGCGAAAAGTGCAAGATCATCAAGAGAAAAGGCAGTATCAGAGTAATTTGCGAAAATCCAAAGCATAAACAGAGACAAGGTTAATTATTTTTAGGAGGTGTACTACACACATGGCTCGTATTTCAGGTGTTGACTTACCAAGAGAAAAACGTGTTGAGATCGGTCTTACTTACATCTACGGAATTGGTAGAGCAAGCTCCAACCGCATCTTAGCAGACGCTGGCGTAAACCCAGACACTCGCGTTAAGGATTTAACCGATGATGAGGTAAAGAAGCTGGCTAACATCATTGCTGAAACTCAGACTGTGGAAGGTGATCTGCGCAGAGAGATCGCTATGAACATCAAGAGACTTCAGGAAATCGGATGCTACAGAGGAATCCGTCACAGAAAGAGCCTGCCGGTTCGCGGACAGAAGACAAAGACCAACGCAAGAACCTGCAAGGGTCCGAGAAAGACAGTAGCAAACAAGAAGAAATAATTTGTAACACCGTAACCGAATTCGGATTTACATGTTTTAAAAACAGGAAGAACGAATTCATAATCAATGAGAAAGTAGGTTAGTTTAAAATGGCTAAAAAAGTGTCCACTACAGCAAAAAAAGTGACAAAAAAGCGTGTAAAGAAAAACGTTGAACGCGGACAGGCACATATCCAGTCATCTTTTAATAACACGATCGTTACATTAACTGATGCGCAGGGTAACGCTTTATCATGGGCAAGTGCCGGTGGTCTGGGATTTAGAGGTTCAAGGAAATCTACTCCTTATGCAGCTCAGATGGCAGCAGAAACTGCTACAAAGGCAGCCCTTGTACATGGCTTAAAGTCAGTAGACGTTATGGTTAAAGGTCCTGGTTCAGGACGTGAGGCAGCGATCCGTGCCCTTCAGGCATGCGGTCTGGAAGTAACCAGCATTAAGGACGTAACTCCGGTTCCACACAATGGATGCCGTCCGCCAAAGCGCAGAAGAGTCTGATGATTTTAATCTAGGAGGTAATTAAAGTGGCAGTAGATAGAGTTCCTGTTCTTAAAAGATGCAGATCCCTCGGACTGGATCCAATCTATTTAGGAATTGATAAAAAGTCTAACAGAGAATCTAAGAGAGCAAACAAGAAGATCAGCGAGTATGGTCTTCAGTTAAGAGAAAAGCAGAAGGCAAAGTTCATTTACGGCGTATTAGAGAAACCTTTCCGTAACTACTATGCAAAGGCTTCCAAGATGAACGGTATGGTTGGTACCAACCTGATGATCCTTCTGGAGTGCAGACTGGATAACGTACTGTTCCGTATGGGTCTTGGACGTACCCGTAAAGAGGCTAGACAGATCGTTGATCACAAGCACGTTTTAGTAAACGGCAAGCTCGTAAATATCCCATCCTACCAGGTTAAGGCTGGCGATGTGATCGAGATCAAAGAGAAGTTCAAGTCTGCTCAGAGATATAAGGATATCCTGGAAGTAACTGCAGGCCGTATGGTTCCTGCATGGATCGAGGCTGATCAGGAGAACCTGCGCGGCACCGTTAAGGAGCTGCCAACCAGAGATGAGATCGACGTTCCCGTTAACGAGATGCTTATCGTCGAGCTGTACTCCAAATAATCCGCTTGTATATAAAGTATTTAAGGTATGCCTGTCTAAATTTTGGACAGGCGTACTTTGCTGGAATGCACCGGTATGCAGGGGGTGCGCTTAAGGTGTTTTCCCCTGCGTTAAACCCTCGATATTTGACATATACCCAAAAAGGAGGGGCTATTAGTGTTCGATTTTGAAAAACCAAATATTGAAATCGCAGAGATTTCAGAAGACAAAAGATACGGCAAATTTGTAGTTGAACCACTTGAGAGAGGTTACGGTACTACACTGGGCAATTCCTTGAGAAGGATCATGCTTTCTTCTTTACCCGGAGCCGCAGTGAGTCAGGTAAAAATCGATGGCGTTTTACATGAGTTCAGTTCCATCCCCGGAGTTAAGGAAGATGTAGCTGAGATCATTATGAACATCAAAAGCTTAGCAATTAAGAACAACAGCGATACCGATGAGCCCAAAGTTGCATACATTGAATTTGAAGGCGAGGGCGTGATCACAGCAGCTGACATTCAGGCAGATGCTGATATCGAGATCATGAATCCTGAACAGGTAATCGCAACCTTAAGCGGCGGCGCAGACAGCAAGTTCTATATGGAACTTACGATCACAAAGGGCCGTGGCTATGTAAGCGCAGATAAGAATAAAAACGCAGATCTGCCTATCGGCGTGATCGCGGTTGATTCTATTTATACTCCTGTTGAGCGTGTCAATATGGCAGTTGCCAATACCCGTGTGGGCCAGCAGACTGACTATGACAAGCTGACACTGGAGATTTATACCAACGGCACACTGGCTCCCGATGAGGCTGTCAGCCTTGCTGCAAAGGTATTAAGCGAGCATCTGAATCTTTTTATCGATCTTTCTGAAAATGCCAAGACTGCTGAGATCATGGTAGAGAAGGAAGACAACGAGAAAGAGAAAGTGCTTGAGATGAATATTGACGAACTGGAGCTTTCCGTTCGTTCTTACAACTGTCTGAAGAGAGCCGGAATCAACACCGTAGAGGAACTGTGCAACCGCACATCCGAGGATATGATGAAGGTTCGTAACCTGGGCCGTAAGTCCTTAGAGGAAGTGCTTGCCAAGTTAAAGGAGCTGGGCTTACAGTTAAATCCCAGCGACGAAGCATAAGACAGCTTGATAGACCTTAGCCAGTAAGTCCAAAGAAGCATGGCGTGGGTTGCCACTATAAAATAAAAGAGACGGGAGAAAACGCCGGGATCAGTAAGTCCAAGGAAGCATGATGTAGGTGTTCCGTCAGATATGGAGGAAATGAATAATGGCAGGATACAGAAAATTAGGAAGAACATCCGATCAGAGAAAGGCTATGATCAGAAGCCAGGTTACTGCTCTGTTATATCATGGTCACATCAAGACAACTGAGACTCGTGCAAAGGAGATCCGCAAGGTTGCTGAGGGTCTGATCGCAATGGCAGTAAGAGAGAAGGATAACTTCGAAACTGTTAAGGTTACCGCTAAGGTTGCCCGCAAGGACAAAGACGGTAAGCGCGTAAAGGAAGTTGTAGACGGCAAGAAGGTTACTGTTTATGATGAAGTAGAGAAGGAGATCAAGAAGGATATGCCTTCCAGACTTCATGCAAGAAGACAGATGTTAAAGGTTCTTTACGGAGTAACTGAGGTTCCTGCTCAGGCTGCGGGAAAGAAGAAGAACACCAAGTCTGTTGACCTGGTTGCAAAGTTATTTGATGAAGTTGCTCCAAAGTATGTTGACCGTAACGGTGGTTACACCAGAATCGTAAAGATTGGTCAGCGTAAGGGCGACGCTGCTATGGAAGTTCTGCTTGAGTTAGTTTAATCAGAATATAGTTATGCAGGCGGCTGCAGATACGGTCAAAGGTATCTGCAGCCTTTTTTGTTTTTCGGAGCGCGGAAAGACGGTTTGTGACAGTGAGTGTTAGAATTCAGACAGAATAGTCAGAATATCGTAAGTTGACGCTGGTATGCCGATTGAACTATAATGATAATAAGAAAAGAAAAGCGTTTTTATAAGGAGGTTGCGTTGATGAAGGGGTTTAAGGGTTTTGTATGTCTGGCATTGACGGCAGCGGCGCTGACTGTGGCGGTGCCGTTTCCGGCTCAGGCATCATCGGATTATAAATATATCACCAGTATTTCGCTTAAAGTCGAAGTTGAACTGGATGCAGGAGATGAGATTAACAGCGGAGACAGTCTGGGTACGTCTAAAGATGATTCCGGCACCAGAGTTTATACCACATCGGACAAATATGATGTTGCTTCCGCTGAGTGGAGTAATGATAAGGATGTGGGGATTGGAGATACGCCCAAGATTACCGTATGGCTGGAGCCAAATTACTCTTCAAACGGCGAGTATGACTATCGTTTCCGAAGTAGCTACAGCTCTGGAAATGTAAATATCAGCGGAGGCGAGTATGTTTCTGCCAAGAAAAGCGGCAGTGATTTAAAGGTAGTCCTGAGAGTTAAGGGCGTAAAGGGTACGTACGAAGCTCCTGAAAATGCTGAATGGGGCAGCGGAAAAGGCAAAGCAACCTGGGAAGAGCCGGATGATACCTCAGGACATTACGATGTAATTCTGTACAGAGGTTCTACCGTAGTAAAGAAGCTGGAAAAATACAGCGGAACCTCCTACAATTTCTATCCCTATATGACGAAAGAAGGTGATTATACCTTTAAGGTCCGCACTGTTCCCAATTCCGACACAGAGGAACGCTATGGAAAGAAAAGCGACTGGACGGAATCAGACAGCAAATATATAGATGAGGATGAGGTATCTGACGGAACGGGACAGGATAATAGTAATGGTGTTCCGGGAGGCAGTACCACACCGGGCGGAGGCACTACAGACGTAGGCTGGCGGCAGGATGGAAATACCTGGTATTTTAAGTATCCGGATGGAAATTATATTAAGGATAACTGGCTGAAATGGAATGACAAATGGTATCTGTTTGATAGTTCAGGAAGGATGCTTACCGGCTGGCAGAAGAAAAATAACTACTGGTATTACTTAGGGGAAAACGGTGATATGAAAAAGGGCTGGCTCCAGTCTGGAAATATATGGTACTATTTGAATCCCAATGACGGTGGTTCGGAAGGAGCAATGGTTACCAACAGCTGGCTTACGATTAACGGAAAGACTTATTTTGTGAATGCATCCGGCATAATGGTAGAGGGCTGGTATCAGATTGAGGGAAACTACTATTACTTTTATCCCGGAGATGGTTCTAAGGCAGTCAGTACCTCCATCAGCGGTTTTGTATTGGATGCAAACGGAGTATGGCAGCATTAAGATATTGCTTATATACAGGATTTTTCAAAGGGAGCGGCAAATGAACGGCCGCTCCTTTTGATGTTCCGGGTATTGACTTATGGTATGATATAAACTAAAATGTAACAAGCTTAGAGGGCAGGAGGAAGCCTATGGGAATCATAAAGACAGTCCATCTGATATATGAATACATCAGACATGATGAAGAGGAGAAAGTTGCGGAAGTAAAGCGTGCCATTGACGGTGTAGACCTGGAAATCGAAGAAGGCTCATTTACAGCCATTCTGGGTCATAATGGCTCAGGAAAATCCACTCTGGCAAAGCATATCAACGGTCTTTTGCTGCCTACAGAGGGAACTGTATGGGTAGGAGAGATAGATACAAAGGAAGAGGATCGTATCTGGGATGTCCGCAAAACAGCCGGAATGGTCTTTCAAAATCCTGACAATCAGATCATTGGAAATATTGTGGAGGAAGATGTGGGCTTTGGTCCTGAAAATATCGGTGTTCCCACAGATGAGATCTGGAAGCGGGTGGATGAGAGCTTAAAGGCTGTCGGGATGACGGCATACAGGAAGCAGTCGCCAAATAAGCTTTCCGGTGGCCAGAAGCAGCGGGTAGCCATCGCCGGAGTCATGGCTATGCGACCCAGGTGCATTATTCTGGATGAGCCTACGGCCATGCTGGATCCAAACGGCAGAAAAGAGGTAATCCGTACCATCCGCCAGTTAAATCAGGCTGAAGGAATCACTGTGCTTTTGATCACCCATTATATGGAAGAAGCCATTGATGCAGACCGTATTATCGTGATGGACGATGGGAAAATCGTGATGGATGGGAAGCCCAAGGAAATATTTTCTAGAGTAAGAGAGTTAAAGACGTATGGGCTGGACGTTCCCCAGGCTACAGAACTGGCATTTGAATTAAAAGAAGCGGGTATGCCGTTATCAGATGGGATACTGAGCCGTGAGGAACTGGTTAAGGAGCTATTACCCCTTTTATAACGAACAGGTGCGCCGGACGGTTTTACGAGCTGTTTGAGCGCTGTCAGATAACGGTTAGGAGAATAGACCATGTCAATAAAAGCAGTTGACTTAAATTATGTATACGGAGGCGGGACTGCCTTTGAGCAGCACGCACTTTTTGATGTAAACTTTGAAATTAAAGATGGGGAATTTGTGGGGATTATCGGTCACACGGGCTCCGGCAAATCAACGTTGATCCAGCATTTAAACGGGTTGATTCGTGCCAGTTCAGGCGCTCTCTATTACAATGGAGAAAATATTTACGAGGACGGCTATGATATGAAGAAGCTGCGTACTCGGGTAGGTCTGGTGTTTCAGTACCCGGAGCATCAACTTTTTGAAATCGACGTGCTGACCGACGTGTGTTTTGGCCCTCAGAATCAGGGACTTACGAAGGAGGAGGCTCTGATCCGGGCAAAGGAGGCTCTGCGCCTGGCAGGACTGGATGAAAGCTACTATAAGCGATCACCCTTTGAACTCTCCGGCGGTCAGAAGCGCCGGGTGGCTATTGCCGGTGTACTTGCCATGGAACCGGAGGTGCTGATCCTGGACGAGCCCACAGCAGGTCTGGATCCCAGAGGAAGGGATGAGATTCTGGATCAGATTTCCAGACTTCACAGAGAACGCCATATGACAATTATTCTGGTGTCTCACAGTATGGAGGATGTAGCCCGGTATGCGGATCGTCTTCTTGTTATGAACCATGGCAAGAAGGTCTTTGACGGAACGCCCAGAGAAGTATTTTCCCATTATAAGGAGCTGGAAGCAATGGGACTGGCGGCTCCTCAGGTGACTTATCTTGTTCACGATCTGAAAGCGCAGGGAATTGCCATTGACGAGAGCATTACTACCGTGGAGGAGGCCAGAGAAGCCATTTTGACTCTGTGGAGAAATAAAACGAAAGAGGGGACAGGAAAATGCTGAGAGAACTTACACTGGGACAGTATTATCCTGCGGATTCCATTGTCCACAGGCTGGATCCAAGAACAAAGCTGTTTGCTACTATGGTGTTTATCGCTTCCCTTTTTATTGCAGATAATATCTGGGGATATCTGATTGCCACTTTTGTGCTGGCTGCCATAATCCGTCTTACCCAGGTACCAGTCCGCTTTATCCTTAAAGGCCTAAAGGCCATTGTGATCCTGCTGTTGATCAGCGTCAGCTTTAATTTGTTTCTGACACCGGGAGAAGAGATTTTCCGGTTTTGGATTTTCAAGATTACAAAGGAAGGTGTGCGGCTGGCAGCCTTTATGGCAGTGCGTCTGATCTATCTGGTGATTGGTTCGTCTCTGATGACCCTGACGACCACTCCCAATCAGCTTACAGATGGTCTGGAAAAGGGACTGGGCTGTTTAAAGGCCCTTAAGATCCCAGTGCATGAAATTGCCATGATGATGTCCATTGCCCTTCGCTTTATCCCTATTTTGGTGGAGGAAACCGATAAGATCATGAAGGCCCAGATGGCCAGAGGCGCTGATTTTGAAACCGGTAACATAATTCAGAAGGCAAAGGCTATGGTGCCGCTGTTAGTGCCTCTGTTTATATCTGCCTTCCGCAGGGCCACTGATCTGGCCATGGCCATGGAAGCCAGATGCTATCAGGGCGGTGAGGGACGAACCAAGATGAAGCCCTTGCAGTACAGCCAGAGAGATCATGACGCTTACATGATTTTTGCCCTTTATTTTGTGGTAATGATCGCATCACGGGTCTATCTGTAGGAGGAAAATACTATGACAAAGCGTGTCCGCCTTCGGGTGGCATATGACGGAACCGCTTATCACGGCTGGCAGCTGCAGCCGGGAGCCGTTACCATTGAACAGGTATTAAATGAAACACTGACAGAGCTTTTGGGCGAACCCATTCAGGTTATCGGAGCCAGCCGGACCGACTCTGGCGTCCATGCCAGAGGAAATGTGGCTGTTTTTGACACAAGCCACAGGATGCCTGCGGATAAGATCTGCTTTGCCTTAAACCAGCGGCTGCCGGAGGATATACGTGTTCAGTCTTCTGAGACGGTAGCGCCAGACTGGCATCCCAGACGATGCAGCTGTGTAAAGACATATGAATATAAGATCTTAAACAGGAAAATAGAGCTTCCAACAGAACGCCTGTATTCCCATTTCTGTTATTTTGATCTGGATCTTGAAAAAATGCAGCAGGCAGCTGTCCTGTTAGTGGGAGAACATGATTTTAAAAGCTTCTGCAATGTAAGAACCCAGGTAAAGGACACTGTCCGGACCATCTATGAGATCAGCCTAAGCCGTACAGAGGATGGAATGATCACTATCCGCATCTGTGGAAACGGTTTCCTTTACAATATGGTACGCATTATTGCGGGAACACTTATCAGTGTGGGAATGGGACAGATTCCGCCAGATCAGATCGAGGATATCCTAAACGCCAGAGACCGGGCTGCGGCAGGTCCGACTGCTCCGGCCAGAGGACTTACATTGATTGGGATGGAATATGAAGAAAACGCAGGAAAAGCCTGAAAACCGCGGAAAACCTGCAAAAAAGCGGTTGACACAAACATTCAGATATTATATAATAAGAAACTGTGACATTGAGGGTAAATGCTCATCCAAAGCCCCGGAGCGGAGCATTTCATTGATAAATACTTCCCATATTTATCACATATAGCAGGGGTACAAGCACCCCATATATAACAGGTTGAGATTAACAGGAGGTTGACCAATGAAGAGTTTTATGGCTAGTCCAGCGACAATTGAGAGAAAATGGTATGTAGTTGACGCTACAGGATATACATTAGGACGTTTATCATCTGAGATTGCTAAGGTTTTAAGAGGAAAGAACAAGCCGATCTTTACTCCACACATGGACTGCGGCGATTACGTAATTGTTGTAAACGCTGACAAGGTAAAGGTTACAGGCAAGAAGTTAGATCAGAAGATCTACTACAATCACTCTGATTATGTAGGCGGCATGAGAGAGACTACTCTTCGCGAGATGATGGCTAAGAAGCCTGAGAAGGTTGTAGAGTTAGCAGTTAAGGGTATGCTTCCAAAGGGACCTCTGGGAAGAAGCATGATCACAAAGCTTCATGTATATGCAGGCCCGAACCACGAGCAGGCAGCACAGAAACCAGAAGTTTTAACATTTTAATGAGGATTGGAGGAAGAAAGTATCATGGCTAGCGCAAAATTTTACGGAACAGGCAGAAGAAAGAAATCCATCGCCAGAGTATATTTAGTACCAGGTACTGGTAAGATCACTATCAACAAGAGAGATATCGATGAGTATCTTGGTCTTGAGACCTTAAAGCTGATCGTTCGTCAGCCATTAGTAGCTACAGAGACTACTGATAAGTTTGACGTATTAGTAAACGTTCGCGGCGGCGGTACAACCGGACAGGCTGGTGCGATCCGTCACGGCATCTCCAGAGCTCTTCTTCAGGCTGACGCTGATTACAGACCTGTTCTGAAGAAAGCAGGCTACTTAACAAGAGACCCAAGAATGAAGGAAAGAAAGAAATACGGCTTAAAGGCTGCACGTCGCGCTCCTCAGTTCAGCAAGCGATAATCTACAACTTAAAAATGCTAAAAAAGCCCGGGAATACGCTATTTTCCGGGCTTTTTCTATGCCTGAAATCACCTGATTCCGATGGTGAAATTTGAGGAAATTTGACTTCAAATTAGCCCATTTTGATGGGTTTACAGAAGGCCATTTTGGAGGGGAAATTAGCCCCATATCCTTGACGGATTTTTGGTAAAAATCCGGCTGAAATGGAATGAAAAACAGTGTCAGGGTCGTTTGGCGAGTTCTGACGAATTCTGCAAAAAAATAATATCAGGTATCCTGTTACATAGAACCTTGGCTCATTCTTTGAAAACGAGAATGGGTCGAGGCTCTATTTTTTTCGCTCGAAAGCCGGCGAGACAAATTTGAGTAGGAGGTAAACAGGTATGATGGATTTCACTCAGAAGACCCATGACACCGATGTGGGCAGTCATGGCGGACTGTCGAGGCAGATGATGGAGGTGTTTGAGAACCAGGAGTTTGGTTCGATCCGCGTGTTGCAGGAGGCGGGCAAGACATTCTTCTGTGCAAGTGACGTGGCAAAAGCGTTGGGGTATGTGAATCCCTACGCCGCAGTGAAACGCCATTGCAGAGGCCCCCTAACGAAACGCGAGGGGGTCGTTCAGAAGGTGCATCAGTCTGGTATCAGTATTCTCACGCTTAAAAGAAGAATCAAACTGGACACTTGCCGATGCCGAGCCGTACATTGAATCACTCATTGCATTTTATCAGGATCATCATCAAACCACTTTCCGCGTAATGGAAGCGTCTGAGGTCAGAAGATTGCAACGGATACCATGCAGGCAGGTGTTGCAGGAAATCTTTGACGGAAAATTTATTGAACTAAAAAATGGTATGCTGCGGTACAAGCAGTAAGAGAAACGAATAGCCAGCGTATTGTGTGGAATGAATCACATGATACGCTGTCCGTTTTTGTTTTAGATGACTTTGGAAACAGGTTAGAGAGCAGCAACAATCATGTGACTCGTTGGGAAACCAACGGGGTATTTTTTTGCCTCAATCCGGCTGTATAGAACACTGAAAAGTCAAAACGAACCGCAGGTAGTCCTGAAAGGACAACCAAAGTGCGCCTACAAGGCCAACACGAAATCGGAGGATTCTTGTTAAACTTACTTTGTAAGGACAAAAGTCCGGATGTCCCTTGAAAACTGAATACTCATTCTTCAGGTACATTCCTGTTTGGTCGAGCCTTCGACTGCACGCCATGAAGCCCTTCGGGGCGATAGCGGTTTCGCAGAAGCAAATGCCGGATTGCAACCGGCGGTGGTGTTAAAACCAGACAGGGACAATGATACTTCCGTAATTCGCGGTCCGGCCATAAGGAAGGCGGGATGGTCAAATTCCAATGGAGCAGTGAAGCACACTTGCCGCCTGTGAGAAATCCTACATCTCTGGGGGGATAAGAAAAAGTACAGATAAACCATATTTTCAGAAAGCACTGCTGGGTGCTGTATCAGTATGATACCTGGCAGGCTTTATCCATATCAGTGTATGGAGATTGGAGAAAACAGCAAATAAAAGAAAACTGGTTTTATCGGCGAGGTGATTTATATCTCGCCAATCTCGGTGTTCCGGTTGGATCAAAGCAGGGCGGTGTTCGTCCTGTTGTGGTTCTTCAGAACGATGTCGGCAATTATTATGCGCCGACGATCACGATTGCTCCGCTGACATCGAAAATTGAGAAGAAGCGAAAGCAGCCAACGCATTTCTTCCTCTGTAAAGCAAAGGGACTGGCAAAATCTTCTATGGTATTGGCAGAACAGCTCGACACCTGCGACAAGGTATGCGTGATCCGCTATCTTGGGCGGGTAAGTAAGGGGCAGATGCGTGGGATTGATGAATCCACAATAATGAAAGCATCAAGAGGGACGGCAGGTTTCCTTATATGCAAGAACGAGAGAGGAACTGTACCAGAAACCTGTCTGTCAGCGTTAGTGATAAGTTGTTGTGAATACTTCCTTATTAGCGTAAAATCAAGGGATACAGCGATTTTTTTCTTCTAACAACTGTCAAAGACAGGATTATATAATAAAACAAACCGCCAGAAATCAAAATCGATCTCCAGCGGTTCCTGCATTCATATGATTCATTTTAAGCCGATCAGCGCACCCCAAACTTAGTTCCTCTGCGGATGGTACCGTTGCTGTTCCACTCGGTATAAACGTATGGGCCGCCGTCAGTTGTGCCGTTTTCAGTAAACTCATGGTTTACGCCGTTGTAATTGCGTACACCTGTCTGCATTTTACAGCTGTTGTTGTCAAAGTAATATACATTTCCATTGATTTTCATGATGCCGCCCTGAAGCTCGCCGGTATCGGCTGCATAATACCAGGTACCGTCTCTCTGGATCCATCCGGTACGCATCAACTGATCGTTGCCGAAAAAGAACCAGTGGTTTTTGTACTGTACCCAGTTATTAGTGCAGTAGGCTCCGTCGCCCCACTGGTATTTTACACCATCTTTTGTTCCTACAAAACCTGCTGCAAAAGATGTCATGGCGCTGCCTGCTGCAAGGGCAAGAGACAGAGTTACAATAGCGAAACGCTTCTTCATAAAATTCATTCCTCCTGTTTCTTATGATTACAATCTCCGATTTCACATCGGGACTGAGGATTAATTCCTTATGCCAAGAGTTTATACCCTGGAGTAACTCCAAGGTCAATGCATGTAAGCCTTTTGTAAGCTTTTGTAAGGAAAATGAAATAGGAGAAAATGTAAGGCTTCTAAATCCAGCCGCCGTCCAAACCGATTACCTGTCCGGTAAGATAGGAGTCTTTATAGCTGAGATGGTACACCAGGTCAGCTACCTCTTCTGCCCGTCCCAGGCGGCCGGCCGGGATTTCTTCTACCAGGGAAATCAGCTCCTCTTCTTCCAGCCACTGGTTCATCTCTGTGTCAATGGCTCCGCAGGCTACGGCATTGACCTGGATACCGCTGGGGGCCAGCTCCTTGGCGAGCGCCTTTGTAAATGCGTTGACTCCACCTTTTGTAGCTGAGTAGGCGGTTTCGCAGGAAGCCCCTGCAAGACCCCATACAGAAGAAATGTTTACTATTTTACCCTGTTTTTGACGGACCATATAAGGAATTGCCAGTTTACAGCAGTTAAAGACAGAGGTCAGATTGACATGGAGCATTTTTTCCCAGTCCTCTGTACTCATATCCTGAAGGAGACCGATATAGGCGATACCGGCATTGTTGATCAGAATGTCTGCTCCTCCAAACTGTTTTTTTACCTGTTCAAACCATTCTTCACAGCATTTCATATCGCCCATATCTCCCATATAGGCCAGACAGGGCACCTGATAGCTCTGGATTTCCTTTTGCGTCTGCAAAAGACGTTCTTTGCTGTGCACACAGCTTATGGCTACATTATATCCCTTTTTTGCAAATTTGACTGCGATTGCTTTCCCGATGCCACGGGATGCTCCGGTGACCAGTACTGTTTTTCTTGCCATACGCAAAACCATCCTTTCCAAATCTTACCCTATTATATCATATTTTGGCAGGGAAAACCATGTATCCCGTTTTAGTTTCCAATGGGATAACGCCATTTTAACATCATCAGATGCGTGTACAGGAATTGTAAGAAATTTTTTCTGTAACAGATTTGTAATTTGTGTTATAATAATAGGTAATATGTAAAAAAATGTCCAACTGTAGACCAATTAATAAGATAAGGAATAGAAAATATGACTCAATTATACGATCTGATCATCATCGGCTCCGGCCCCGCAGGGCTGGCAGCAGCTGTATACGCGCAGAGAGCACGGCTGAACACATTGATTTTGGAAAAAGCCATGGTAAGCGGTGGGCAGGTGCTTACTACCTATGAAGTAGATAATTATCCCGGCCTTCCCGGAATCGGCGGCTACGATCTGGGACTGAAGTTCAGAGAGCATGCAGACCGCCTGGGAGCTCTGTTTAAGGAGGATGAGGTGATTTCCGTAGAGGATGGCCCGGTTAAAAGAGTAGTCTGCTCTGGCGGCATCTATGAGGCAAGGGCAGTGATATTGGCTACAGGAGCCATTCACAGAAAACTTGGGATTCCCGGAGAGGAGGAGCTTGGAGGAGCGGGCGTATCTTACTGCGCAACCTGTGATGGGGCTTTTTTCCGCAATAAGGTAACAGCAGTTATCGGCGGAGGCGATGTGGCAGTAGAGGACGCTATTTTTCTGGCGCGTATGTGCAGCAAGGTGTATCTCATTCACAGAAGAAATGAACTCAGAGCAGCAAAGAGCCTTCAGGAAAGTTTGTTTGCGCAGGAAAATGTAGAGATCCTCTGGGATACAGTAGCCGATTCCATTGAGGGAGAAGGCTCTGTAGAATGTCTGAAGATAACCAATGTAAAGACCGGAGAGAAGAGCGAGCTTGCCCTTCAGGGTGTATTTATTGCTGTGGGTATTTCACCGGAAAGCCGTGCATTTGAAGGTCTGGTGGACATGGATCACGGTTATATTAAGGCGGGAGAGGACGGAGTTACGTCTGTTCCCGGCATTTTCGCAGCAGGAGATGTGAGAACCAAACTGTTAAGGCAGATCGTCACAGCTGCAGCAGACGGAGCAAACGCGGTGACCAGTGCAGAGCGCTATCTTACGGCGCACTAGGAGGATGTATTCAGATGAAAAAATGGAAGAAGGTACTGATCATCAGCAGCCTGTGTACGCTGGCAGGGGCATTTACCGTCCTTGCCGCACCCAATTATGACAATATTGCGGTATCAAAGGTAAGCGGATCGGTAAATATCCGCACAGAGGCCAATACAACCAGCGCTGTCACGGGAAAGATACAAAATGACTGTGCCGCCGAGATTCTGGAAACGGTAGACGGTGAGGGCGGAAAATGGTATAAGATCCGTTCCGGCTCCGTTACCGGTTATATCAAGGCAGAGTATTTTGTTACCGGCGAGGCCGCAGCTGCCAGGGCAAAGGAAGTGGGACATACCTATGGAATTATAAAAGGCGCTGCTACCGTCCGTCTGCGGGCAACACCGGATTTAAATGGAAAGACCTTAACTCTTCTGGGAGAAGGCGCCAGATGCTCTGTTGTGGGACAGGAGGGAAGCTTTGTAAAGGTGGCAGTGGATACGGATCTGGAAGGCTATGTATCCAGCGAGTACATAGAGACAGAGGTGGAATTTAAGGAAGCTGTTTCTTCGGAGGAAGAAAAGGCCCAGGCAGAGGAAAAGGCCCAGGCTCAGAAAGAAGCGGATGCTGCCATTCAGGCGTTGGAGGAAGCGAAAACAGAGCAGAAGTCCGCACAGTTTGCTTCTGCTTCTAAAAATGGTTCCGGGATCCCGATTATTGAGGCGAATCCGGAAAAGGGAACTCAGCAGAATGTGGCGGCGCCTACGATTGCAAAACCTGAGGAGTCTTCCAATAAAGAACCTGACAGTCCGGGAGAAAAGGACAGTTCCAAGGTCGTATCTGCCTCCCGCAACGCAGTAGTTGCCTATGCCAAGCAGTTTCTTGGAAACCCCTATGTTTATGGCGGTACAAGCCTTACAAACGGTGCAGACTGCTCCGGCTTTGTCATGAGTGTATTTTCTCATTTCGGTATCAATACAGGCAGAAGTTCCAGAGAACAGGCTGGCAAGGGAAAGACGATTCCGGTCGATCAGGTGCAGCCGGGAGATCTTTTGTTCTATGCAAGCGGCGATTATATCAATCATGTGGGGATTTATGTGGGAGATGGAAAGATCATCCATTCCAGCAATCCCGCTACAGGTATCTGCTATGCGTCTGCTAACTACAGAACCCCCTGCAAGGCAGTGAGCTTTTTTGACTGATCCATAGATTTTAAAATTAGACAGGAATATCTTGCAGCATAATAAAAGGCCGATCCTCCGCGTTGGAAGGACCGGCTTTTTATTGCATTTAAAACTCTGGTTCAATCAGGCCATATGTACCATTTTTACGTTTGTACACTACGTTTACCTGATCGGTTTCGGAATTTAAGAAAACATAGAAGTTATGTCCCAGCATTTCCATCTGGAGGCAGGCTTCTTCGGGATTGACAGGTTTTACGGCAAATTTCTTTGTTTTAACAATCTGGATCTCATCGTCATATGGAACTTCCTCTTCTTCTTCAATGAAATTCTGAGAGAAGGACAGGGCCGCCTGCTTTTTGTCAATGAGTTTCTTCCTATATCTGCGGATCTGGCGTTCAATGATCTCCTCTACCAGATCGATGGATACATACATATCAGTGCTGGATTCTTCCGCACGGATGGTATTTCCCTTTACAGGGATAGTGACCTCAATTTTCTGAATATCCTTTTGGGCGCTGAGCGCAACGAACACTTCTGTGTCGGGAGTAAAGAAATGTTCCAGCTTGCCGATCTTCTTTTCAACGGCAGCTTTCAAGCCTGGAGTTACCTCGATGTTTCTTCCTGTAATGGTATAACGCATAAAATCAACTCCTTTTTCTGAGATATGCATATTATAACATATTTGTTGTGAAATTACAATCATAATACGATAAATTGACTAATAATTACTATAAATTTTTTATAAAAATTGTTTTTGGGATTCATAAGCAGAATATTGAATTACTAATAGGGCAGGCTTATAAATGTCAAGAGGAAAAGCAGAAAAAATGTAAAAAACGTGTAAATTTATCAGATGTGTACAAAAAAACAGGATCTGAAATGGAAAGAAAATTGGTAACAGCGGGGACTTATAAACTTGTGGATAATGTGGATAAGTCGGTGCATAAGTAAAAAACAACGAAAATAAAAGGAAAATGAGGTGGGGATAACTTTGGGGGAAATGTGTGTGGATAACTGTGGATAATGTGGATAGAAGAAGGAACGAACGTGTGGTTTGTGCATATTGTTAAAAGGGCAGGAATGTACAGGAACGGAGGGGAAAACAGGATGCTTCGCAGTACCGGGGAGGCTGATTGCCGGGAAATGTAAATTTTTTATGAATGAGTTGAATAAATCAGCGTCTGGTGATACAATATATTGGATTATATCATAGCATACTGCGTGCATTTATCAGGGAATAGAGAGTATTTTCAGACAGATTATAAACAGACAGCAGCTTTCCCGGCACGACAGCCGCAGTTTGGGAGAGTATAGACTTTTATATAAGGAAGAAGTTAGGAGAGTAGACCATGAACGTAATTGAGAAACTGTTCGGGACTCATAGTGAAAGAGAACTTAAGATGATCCGGCCGATCGTTGCCAAGATTGAGGGACTGCGTTCTGAGATGATGGCAAAGTCAGACGAAGAGCTGCGCGACCAGACCCGGATTTTTAAAGAAAGACTGGCAAAGGGCGAAACACTGGATGATCTTCTGCCGGAGGCATTTGCTACTGTGCGGGAGGCTGCAAGAAGAACGCTGAATATGGAGCATTTCCCTGTACAGCTCATCGGTGGTATTGTACTTCATCAGGGCCGTATTGCCGAGATGCGTACAGGAGAGGGAAAGACGCTGGTATCCACCTGTCCTGCTTATTTAAATGCGCTGGCCGGAAAAGGTGTACAGATCGTAACCGTTAATGACTATCTGGCAAAGCGAGATGCAGAGTGGATGGGACAGGTACATCGTTTCCTGGGACTGAGTGTAGGCGTGGTTTTAAATGACATGAACAGCGCCCAGCGCAAGGAGGCATACGCCTGCGACATTACCTATGTGACAAATAACGAGCTGGGATTTGACTACCTTCGTGACAATATGGCCATTTACAAGGAGCAGCTGGTGCTCCGCGATCTGGACTACTGTATTATCGATGAGGTGGACTCTGTGCTGATCGACGAGGCGAGAACCCCTCTGATCATTTCCGGACAGAGCGGAAAATCCACAAAGCTTTATGAGGTCTGCGATGTACTGGCCCGTCAGCTGGAGCGCGGAACGGTTTCCAAGGAATTTTCCAAGATTGATGCCATTATGGGTGAGGAGATTGAGGAGACCGGCGATTTCGTAGTTGATGAGAAGGATAAGGTAGTAAACCTTACGGAGCAGGGTGTGAAAAAGGTAGAGGAATATTTCCACATTGATAACCTTGCAGATCCGGAAAATCTGGAGATCCAGCACAATATCATTCTGGCTCTGCGCGCCAATAACCTGATGTTCAGAGATAAGGATTACGTGGTAAAGGACGATGAGGTACTGATCGTAGATGAGTTTACAGGACGTATCATGCCGGGCCGCCGCTATTCCGACGGACTTCATCAGGCGATCGAGGCAAAGGAGCATGTAAATGTGCGCCGTGAAAGCCGTACACTGGCTACCATCACCTTCCAGAATTTCTTCAACAAGTTCAATAAGAAGGCAGGTATGACCGGTACTGCTCTTACGGAGGAGAAAGAATTCCGCAATACCTATGGCATGGATGCCATTGCTATTCCAACTAACCGTCCCGTTCAGCGTAAGGATCTGGATGATGCGGTATACAAGACAAAGAAGGAAAAATACAAAGCAGTTGTAGATGAGGTGGTAAAAGCCCATGAAAAGGGACAGCCTGTACTGGTTGGTACCATTACCATTGAAACTTCTGAGCTTTTAAGCAAGATGCTCACAAAGAGAGGCATTCCTCATAAAGTCCTCAACGCTAAATTCCATGAGCTTGAGGCCGAGATCGTGGCAGATGCAGGTATCCACGGTTCCGTTACCATTGCTACGAATATGGCTGGCCGTGGTACGGATATTAAGCTGGATGACGAGTCAAAGGCTCTGGGCGGCTTAAAGATCATCGGTACCGAGCGCCATGAGTCCCGCCGTATTGATAATCAGCTCCGCGGCCGTTCCGGCCGTCAGGGCGATCCGGGTGAGTCCAGATTCTATCTGTCTCTGGAGGATGACCTGCTGCGTCTCTTCGGTTCAGACCGTTTGATGCATATGTTTGAGGCCATGGGCGTGCCGGAGGGCGAGCAGATTGAGCACAAGATGCTGTCAAATGCCATTGAGAAGGCACAGATGAAGATCGAGGGCAATAACTACGGTATCCGTGAGCAGCTCTTAAAGTTCGATGAGGTGAACAATGAGCAGCGAGAGGTTATTTATCAGGAGCGCCGTAAGGTGCTGGACGGCGACAATATGCGCGATCTGATTCTTAAGATGATCACAGAGATCGTAGAAAATGCCGTGGATATGTCCATTGCAGATGATCAGACTCCGGATAAGTGGGATTTAAAGGAATTAAACAGCCTTCTTCTCCCTGTGATTCCCTTAAAGCCGGTGATGCTTACGGATGAGCAGAAGAAGTCCATGAAGAAAAATGAATTAAAGCACAGCATCAAGGAAGCTGCCATTAAGCTGTATGAAACAAAGGAGGCAGAGTATCCGGATGCCGAGCAGATCCGTGAGATCGAGCGCGTAGTCCTTTTAAAGGTAATTGACAATAAGTGGATGGCTCATCTGGATGACATGGACGCTCTCCGCGAGGGCATCGGCCTTCAGGCATACGGTCAGAGAGATCCGGTGGTTGAATATAAGATGCAGGGCTATGAAATGTATGAAGCTATGATGGCTTCCATTCAGGAGGAGACCGTTCGCATCCTGTTCCATATCCGCGTAGAGCAGAAGGTAGAGCGCGAGCCTGCTGCCAAGGTGACAGGTACCAATAAGGATGCGGTTCCTGTAGCGCCCCAGAAGAGAGCTGAGCAGAAGATCTATCCGAATGATCCCTGTCCCTGCGGCTCCGGCAAGAAGTATAAGCAGTGCTGCGGACGCATTAAATAGTGCGCAGTCATTTATAAATGATCAAAAGTAACTATTCCTCCGATGGGAGAACTGAATAGTTGCCATTAAAATATAAAAAGAAAGCGGGTGAAGCTGTGGTTGAGTTAGATAATTTCAAATATACGTTATCAACGTATGACAAACCATTAGTGGAAGTGAGGGATTCACTTTGACCTGGATAACAAGGTCAGACGAATCAACGAATTAGACCGGTCGATGGAGGAGCCGGGGTTCTGGGATGATCCCGACCGTTCTACCAGACTGGTGAGAGAAGCAAAGAATTTAAAGGATGAGGTGGGAACCTTCCGCGAGCTGGAGCAGGAGTATGAGGATATTCAGGTTATGATCCAGATGGGGTATGAGGAAAATGACCCTTCTGTGATCCCGGATATCCAGGAGATGCTGGATCATTTTACAGAAACTCTGGAAAAAATGCGGATGAAGCTCCTTCTTTCTGGCGAGTATGACAGCTATGACGCGATCCTGCGTCTGAATGCGGGAGCCGGAGGCACAGAGTCTTGTGACTGGTGCAGTATGCTGTACCGTATGTACTGCCGCTGGGCAGAGAAAAAGGGCTTTAAGTTAGAAGTTCTGGATTATCTGGACGGCGATGAGGCGGGCATTAAGTCTGTTACCATCCAGATCAGCGGAGACAATGCCTACGGTTATCTGCGTTCCGAGCACGGAGTCCACCGCCTAGTGCGCATTTCTCCCTTCAATGCGGCGGGAAAACGCCAGACATCCTTTGTATCCTGTGATGTGATGCCGGATATCAAAGAAGATATTGATATTGAGATCAATCCCGATGATATCCGTATCGATACCTACCGTTCCAGCGGTGCCGGCGGACAGCATATTAATAAAACATCTTCAGCTATCCGTATTACTCATTATCCCACCGGAATTGTGGTAACCTGTCAGAATGAGCGTTCCCAGTTCCAGAATAAGGATAAGGCTATGCAGATGTTAAAGGCAAAGCTGTATATGCTGCGCCAGGAGGAGCAGGCAGCTAAGGCTGCAGGCATCCGCGGAGACGTAAAGGACAACGGTTGGGGAAGCCAGATCCGTTCCTATGTGCTCCAGCCTTATACCATGGTAAAGGATCTGCGCACCGGAGAGGAAACGGGCAACGTAGATGCCGTGCTGGACGGTGGACTGGATCCCTTTATCAGTGCTTACCTGCGCTGGATGAGTCTGGGATGTCCAGATCGGAATTCACGCACAGAAGATTAAAAACAGAGAATAATACTGGAAAAGCCGGGCAATAGTCCGGCTTTTTTCTGACTTCATTTAAATTCCGGAGAAAAACAGTTGCATTTCTATGGAAAATATGATACCATCTTCCACGTGGGCACATATGTACATCTGATGCGGACACAAAAAGGAAGGAAGACAAGAGTACATGGAAGACAAAAGCAAGTATTTTGTGGTGAAGCAGAAAGCTGTTCCTGAGGTACTTTTAAAGGTGGTGGAGGCGAAGAAGCTCCTTGAAAGCGAACGCGCGATTACAGTTCAGGAGGCCACAGACAAGGTGGGGATCAGCCGCAGCTCCTTCTACAAGTACAAGGATGATATTTTTCCTTTTTATGATAATACGAAGGGAAAGACCATCACTCTGGTGGTACAGATGGATGATGAACAGGGGCTTTTAAGCGACCTTCTTCATGTAGTTGCTGTTTACCGGGCCAATATTCTGACGATCCATCAGAGTATTCCTGTAAATGGAGTGGCTACGCTGACGCTTAGTGTAGAGATCCGCGAGAATACGGGAAATGTTTCCGGTATGATCGAGGAGCTTGAAGATCTAAATGGAATCCATTATGTAAAAATACTGGCAAGAGAATAGGCCTGTATTTTCAGGGAGAAGTATAAAAAGGCAGGGAGCAGAGGATTATGATTAAGACAGCAGTAATGGGATATGGAACTATTGGCTCCGGTGTGACGGAGATTCTGGCAGAGAATCGGGATGTGATCGCTGCACAGGCAGGGCAGGAGATAGAGCTGAAGTATGTGCTGGATCTGCGGGAGTTTCCCGACAGCCCGATCGCAGATAAGGTGATCCATGAGTTTAAGCTTATTGAAGAGGATCCGGAGATTCAGATCGTGGTGGAAACCATGGGAGGTCTAAATCCGGCATATCCGTTTGTAAAGGCCTGCCTGATGGCAGGAAAGCATGTTGTTACTTCCAATAAGGCTCTGGTAGCTGCTCACGGCACAGAACTTCTTGCCATTGCGCGAAAAAAGAAGGTAAATTTCTTTTTTGAGGCCAGCGTGGGAGGCGGAATCCCTATTATCCGTCCTCTGTATCATTGTCTGATGGGAGAACGCATTGAGGAGATTACGGGCATTTTAAACGGTACGACCAACTATATTCTCACAAAGATGGATAAAGAGGGAGATACTTTTGAAAATGCTTTAAGAGAGGCTCAAAATCTGGGATATGCGGAGCGCAATCCGGAGGCGGACGTAGAAGGCTATGACACCTGCCGCAAGATTGCCATTCTTACAGCCATGGCTGCAGGCAAAGAGGTGGATTATCAGGATATCTACACAGAAGGAATTACAAAGATCACAGATGTTGATTTTAAATATGCGGAGAAAATGGGCATTTCCATAAAGCTGTTCGGCACCAGCCGCATCAGAGACGGAAAGGTAAGTGCCTATGTGGCTCCGGTAATGATAAACAGCAGTCATCCTCTATATGGAGTAAGAGACGTATTTAACGGTATTATGGTCCGCGGAAATATGCTTGGCGTGTCTATGTTTTACGGCAGCGGAGCGGGAAAGCTCCCTACAGCCAGCGCAGTGATTGCAGATATCATTGAGGCTGCTCAGAACCTGAAGAAAAATGTTCCTATGGGATGGGGGGATGAAAAGCAGACCATAGAGCCAATGGAGAATATGCGTTTTCGTTACTTTGTCCGTTTGGCAGGTTCCTTCCGCAATAAGGAGCAGGATATCAGGCGTATTTTCGGCCATACGGAGGTCATCGAGCTTTACGGAATGGATGAATTTGCCGTTCTCACCCCGGAGATGGAGGAGGGCGCGTTCCGACAGGCTGTAGCGGCCTATGATGCGCTTGCAGAGGCACACTCGGATTTTGGAATCAAACAGACCATCCGGGCTATGATGTAGAGTTGAATACATATAATAAAAAACTTCTGCCAATGTGAAAACGGCAGAAGTTTTTTTAAACATTTTTAAAAATCAGTGTACCGGAGGCTGTGCCTGTTGGAGTTGTTCCATAAGGCGCTGCTGGAACTGGTAGAGGAACTGATTGATCTGTGGGCCCTTCACCGGATCGCGCAGCAGATCATAAAACTGGATCAGCTGAGAGAAAAAGAAAAAGGTCAGCATAATAGCAAAACCGCTTAAAAGGATTCCGGCAATGGCCTTGGGCGGAAGGGTTTTGCGGGGGCTGGGATCTGCATTCCGGGCCATAAGGGCCAGGACAATGCCGCCTGCGCCGCAGATCAGGCCCGCAGGATAATTACCGCCGATTAAAAGAGAAACAGGCAGATAAAACAGGCTTAAGACAACGCCGATGATACCGCAGATCAGAGAGCATACGGCAAATTTCTCCGAGGGAGCAGGTGCATTCTTTTGTTTTTTATAGATATTGTTCATGATATTAAATGCAATAGCCTTTCTTTGAGATAGTGATAGTCAACATGGCTTATTCTAACATGAAAAAATCATCCTGTCCAGTGTCACATCCTGGTGAGTCTTGCATAAGAAGGCAGGATGAATTATAATAAAACAGTTACTGAGAGAATAAAGACAGCGAGGAAAATTAATGGATATTATAAAAACACTGGCCGAAGAATTACAGATCGGCCGCCATCAGGCAGAGGCTGCCGTAAAGCTGATCGATGAAGGAAATACCATTCCGTTTATTGCCAGATACCGCAAGGAGGCCACGGGTTCCTTAAATGATGAGATCCTGCGTGCTCTGGATGAACGTTTAAGATATCTGCGGGGACTGGAAGACCGCAAAAACCAGGTGATCGCCACGATTACAGATCAGGGAAAGATGACGCCTGGACTGGAGCAGCAGATCCGCAGTGCAGCTACCCTGGTAGCAGTGGAGGATTTATACCGCCCCTATAAGCCAAAGCGTCGCACAAGAGCGATGATTGCCCGTGAGAAGGGGCTGGAGCCGTTGGCAGACCTGATTTTTTTACAGGAGGCGAAGGAACCTCTTGAAGAGACAGCGGCTTCCTATGTTTCAGAGGAAAAGGGAGTGGAATCGCCGGAAGCTGCCATTCAGGGTGCCATGGATATTCTGGCGGAGCGGATTTCCGATCATCCGGGGTACCGCACCTGGATCCGTAATATAACGATGAATAAGGGACTTCTTCAGTCCAGTGCAAAGGATGAGAAGGTAAAGTCCGTTTATGAGACCTATTATAATTATGAGGAGCCTGTAAAAAAGGCTGCGGGCCATAGAATTCTGGCGTTAAACCGGGGAGAAAGCGAAAAAATCCTTACAGTAAAGGTGATTCCTCCTGTGGATCAGATCATGGGATATCTGGAAAAGCAGGTGATCGTAAAGAATAATCCATATACTACTCCGGTGTTAAAGGCGGTGGTGAAGGACAGCTATGACCGTCTGACAGGGCCTTCCATAGAGCGTGAAATCCGCAGTGAGATCACAGAAAAGGCAGAGGACGGAGCAATCCGTGTTTTTGGAAAGAATTTAGAGCAGCTTCTGATGCAGCCTCCCATTACAGGCCGTGTGGTTTTAGGCTGGGATCCAGCCTTCCGTACAGGCTGCAAGCTGGCAGTTGTAGACAGCACGGGAAAGGTGCTGGATACCATTGTAATCTATCCCACAGCGCCTCAGAATAAGGTAGAGGAATCAAAGAAGATTTTAAAGGAAATGATCCACAAATACAACATTTCCCTGATATCGGTAGGAAATGGTACAGCTTCCAGAGAATCGGAGCAGGTAATAGTGGAACTGTTAAAGGAAATCAAGGAGCCGGTGAAGTATGTGATCGTAAATGAGGCCGGAGCCTCCGTATATTCTGCGAGCAAACTTGCCACAGAGGAATTTCCGGCATTTGATGTGGGCCAGAGAAGTGCAGTGTCCATTGCCCGCCGCCTGCAGGATCCTCTGGCGGAACTGGTAAAGATCGATCCCAAATCCATTGGCGTAGGCCAGTATCAGCATGATATGAATCAGAAAAAGCTGGGAGCTGCCTTAGAAGGTGTGGTAGAAGACTGTGTAAACAGGGTAGGTGTGGACATAAATACCGCATCTGCCTCCCTTTTGGAATACGTTTCAGGCATCAATAAGACGCTGGCAAAAAACATTGTGGCGTACCGTGAGGAAAACGGCGCATTTAAGAGCAGAAAGCAGCTTTTAAAGGTAGCCAAGCTGGGGCCTAAGGCTTTTGAACAGTGCGCAGGCTTTATGCGTATTACAGGGGGAGCGGAACCATTAGACGGTACCAGTGTCCATCCGGAAAGCTATGGCGCAGCTAAGGCCATTTTACAGAGCCTTGGATATAGGGAAGAGGAACTGGCGCGTGGAGGAATTCCCGGTATCAGCCGAAAAATCCGTGACTATAAGAAAATGGCAGAGGAAGTGGGAGTTGGAGAAATCACGCTCAGAGACATTGCGGGCGAGCTGGAAAAACCGGCCAGAGATCCCAGAGATGAGATGCCAAGGCCGGTTCTGCGCAGCGATATTCTGGAAATGAAGGATTTAAAAGCCGGCATGGTATTAAAGGGAACAGTACGCAATGTAATTGATTTTGGAGCCTTTGTGGATATCGGTGTCCATCAGGATGGGTTGGTGCACATTTCACAGATGACAGACCGCTACATCCGTCACCCTATGGACGCAGTGAGCGTAGGAGATGTGGTTGATGTAAAGATTCTGGCAGTGGATCTGGAGAAAAAACGGATTTCTCTCACCATGAAAGGGGTAAAGGATGGTAATTGAAACATTTGATCCAAAGGAAACCTATGATCTTGGCGTGAAAATGGGAGAGCAGGCCCAGGCAGGGCAGGTGATTTGCTTAAACGGTGACCTGGGTGTGGGAAAAACTGTGTTTACTCAGGGGTTTGCAGCCGGTCTTGGCATCACAGAGCCTGTAAACAGCCCTACATTTACCATTGTGCAGCAGTATGAGGACGGGCGTCTGCCGCTGTATCATTTTGACGTATATCGGATTGGTGATATCAGCGAAATGGATGAGATCGGCTATGAAGACTGCTTTTACGGTCAGGGAGTGACACTGATCGAGTGGTCGGAGCTGATCCGGGAAATCCTGCCGGAACATGTGACGGAAGTGACCATAGAAAAGGATATGGAAAAAGGATTCGACTACAGACGAATCCGTGTGGAGGGGAAAGAATGAGAGTGTTAGGAATCGAAAGTTCATCTCTGGTAGCCAGCGTGGCTCTTGTGACGGATGATATTCTTACAGGAGAATATACGGCCAACTTTAAAAAGACCCATTCTCAGACTCTGCTTCCCATGCTGGATGAGCTGGCAAAGCTTCTGGAGCTGGATCTTAATACCGTTGACGCCATTGCTGTGGCAGGAGGGCCGGGTTCATTTACAGGCTTAAGAATTGGTGCGGCCACTGCCAAGGGCCTTGGACTGGCATTAAAAAAGCCTCTGATCCATGTTCCTACCGTCGATGCTCTGGCATATAATATGTGGGGAGCCTCTGGCCTGATCTGCCCGATTATGGATGCCAGACGCCGTCAGGTCTATACGGGTCTGTATCAGATGGAACAGGGGATTCATATTCAGCTGGAACAGCAGCCTATGGATATGGGAGATCTGGCAGAAGAATTAAACCGCAGGGGAGAACGTGTGATTTTTCTGGGAGACGGAGTTCCGGCCTATAGGGAAATGATACAGGAAATGGTAAAGGTTCCCTTTGAATTTGCTCCGGCCCAGATGAACCGCCAGAGGGCAGCCAGTGTGGCAGCGCTTGGAAGCCTTGCTCTGAAGGAAGAGGGCGACGGCTGCGGATACCATAGTGCGTTTTTAGTGTCTGCCGGAGAATTCAATCCCGATTATCTGAGAAAATCACAGGCAGAACGCCAGAGAGAGGCTGAACTGTCGCCAGAGGGCGCTGCCGGAAAGCTTCCGGGAGATTATTAAAAATATCATTTCTGCTGGCAAAGGAGTCGTTATGAATCAGAATTTGAGGGTACGCCGGATGGAAGCCGGAGACCTTTTACGGGCAGCGGCACTGGAGCAGAGCAGTTTTTCTCAGCCCTGGTCTGAAAAGCTGCTTGCAGAGGGCTTAAACAGTCCTCTGGATACATATTTTGTATGTACCTGTGAAAATGAAATCGCGGGCTACTGCGTTCTGCGTGTCCTGGCAGATGAGGGAGAACTGCAGAGGATTGCGGTGTTTTCAGAATACCGCAGGCAGGGAGTCGGCAGGAAACTGATGGAAGCCATGTTAGCAGCCGCAAGGGAAGAGGGCGCATCCTCTGTTTCCCTGGAGGTCAGAGAAAGTAATGTAGGAGCCATGCGTCTTTACGAAGAATACGGTTTCTGTCAGGAGGCAGTCCGCAAAAAGTATTACCAGGAGCCGGAGGAAGATGCAGTGATCATGTGGAACCGCAGTTTGTGACTGGTCTTTTGGAATTGCGGAGGAAAATATACAGCAATTCCCACTTAAAATTACAGAATCCTGTGTATATAATGGAGAGGAATCGAACATTCCTCTCCGTTTTGCGTATTATGGCCGGAAGAAGGAAGCGAGGATCATGAAAGAGAAAGGCGAGGTATATTGATGAAAAAGTACAATAAGAATGGACAGTTAGAGACACTGATCTGTAACGGCTGCGGGAAGAAACTGGCAGTGAGCCAAGGGATTATACGAGAGGGAGCCATATCCATAGACCATGTGTGGGATTATTTTTCCGAAAAGGACGGGCAGGTTCATCATTTTGATCTGTGTGAGGAATGTTATGACCAGATGATAAATAGGTTTCGGATTCCTGTTTCCATAGAGGAACAGACAGAATATCTGTAAAAGGAAGCCGGACGGGTGTTTTTCTCAGGGCTCTTGATTATTGGGCCGCATCTGTGTTATGATTTGAAAAAGCCGGTTTTGCGGAACGGTGAAAATGTTCCGAAACGGTGCGACTTGACATAGAAAATGAGGAAAATAATATGCTTGATATATGTTTGCTGGGAACGGGGGGGATGATGCCCCTGCCCTATCGATGGCTTACATCCATGATGGCCAGATGCGGCGGCAGTAATCTTCTTATTGACTGCGGAGAGGGAACACAGGTTGCGTTAAAAGAAAAGGGCTGGAGCCCTAAACCCATTGATACTATCTGCTTTACACATTACCATGCGGATCATATCAGTGGTCTTCCGGGTCTGCTTTTAACTATGGGTAACGCAGAGCGTACAGAGCCTCTGACCCTGATTGGCCCCAGAGGACTGGAAAGAGTAGTAAATGCACTGCGTATGATAGCTCCAGAGCTTCCTTTTGAGCTTCGGATGATTGAACTGACAGAAAACAGGCAGCAGCTTACAGCCGGCCCTTATATCATTGATGCATATAAGGTTAACCACAATGTTCTCTGCTATGGGTATACGATTCGCATTCCCAGAAAAGGCCGTTTTGATGTAGAACGTGCAAAGGAGCAGCAGATCCCACAGAAATTCTGGAACCGTCTTCAGAAGGGCGAAGAGATTGAGTGCGAAGGTCGCCTGTTTACACCGGATATGGTTCTGGGGCCCGACCGCAGGGGACTCAAGGTAACGTACTGTACGGATACGCGCCCTGTTCCTGTGATTGCAGAGTACGCCGCCGGTTCAGATCTCTTTATCTGTGAGGGCATGTACGGAGAAAAGGAAAAGGCTTCCAAAGCCAGAGAATATAAGCACATGACCTTTTATGAGGCAGCTGCTCTGGCGAAAGAGGCGAAACCGGGACAGCTCTGGCTGACCCATTACAGCCCGTCTCTTACCCGTCCGGATGATTATATGGACGAGGTCCGCAAGATTTTTCCGCGGGCTAAGGCTGCAAGAGACGGGTGGACCATGGAACTGGAATTTGATGAGGAGTGAAAAATGAACGTGAATCATACAGAAGATGTACTGATACTTGCAATTGAGAGTTCCTGCGATGAAACGGCAGCTTCCGTGGTAAAAAACGGGCGTACAGTGCTGTCCAATGTGATTTCCTCTCAGATAGCAACCCATACGGTATATGGGGGTGTGGTGCCGGAGATTGCCTCTAGAGAACATATTAAGGCAATTAATTATGTGATAGAGCGGGCATTGGCAGAGGCAGAAACAACACTGGATGATATTACAGCAATTGGAGTGACATATGGTCCAGGTCTGGTGGGGGCTCTTTTGGTAGGAGTGGCAGAGGCTAAAGCTATTGCTTATGCAGCCCGAAAGCCACTTATAGGTGTTCACCATATTGAAGGCCATGTATCAGCCAATTTTATTGAAAATAAAGATCTGGAACCACCATTTATCTGTCTGATTGTGTCAGGAGGACATACCCATCTTGTAGTTGTAAAGGATTATGGGGAATTTGAAATTATTGGCCATACCAGAGATGATGCTGCTGGGGAAGCTTTTGATAAAGTGGCCCGTGCAGTGGGACTGGGGTATCCTGGTGGTCCAAAGATTGATAAGGCAGCAAAAGAAGGAAATCCCCATGCTATTGAATTCCCAAGGGGTAAAGTGGCAGATTCACCCTATGATTTTAGCTTCAGTGGTTTAAAGTCGGCCGTTTTGAATCACATCAATCATGCAAAAATGACGGGTGAAGAGATTTGTGTACCGGATCTTGTGGCATCTTTCCAGAATTCGGTAGTGGATTCCCTGGTAAGCCGTGCTATTCATGCGGCAAAGGAATACGGATACAGCAAACTTGCTATTGCAGGAGGAGTGGCATCAAATACAGCACTTCGCGCAGCAATGAAAAAGGCCTGTGAAGAGAATGGAATTGCATTTTATCATCCATCTCCTGTTTTTTGTACAGATAATGCGGCTATGATCGGTGCGGCTGCTTATTATGAATATATTCGAGGAAACAGATCTGGCTGGGATCTTAATGCCGTACCCAATTTGAAACTGGGGGAGAGATAGATGAAAAAATTCTGTACAGCAGTTGTACTGGCGGCAGGAAGAGGCAGCCGAATGGGAACTGCACTGGCGAAGCAGTATCTGACATTGGGAGATAAGCCTGTTGTGGTCTATTCGTTAGAAGCCTTTCAGGCATCTCCTGTTATAGATGAGATTATTCTTATTACTGATAAAGACCATATTGAATATTGCTGGGAAAAATTGGTTCATCCATATGGGATTACCAAGGTAACAGCAGTTGCTCCGGGAGGAAAGGAACGCTATGAAAGCGTATGGAAGGCTCTCTGTCTTCTTTGCGGGAAAAATTCGCGGAATGAAGCTGGGGCTTCGGCCGGAGACGGTTATGTTTTCATTCATGACGGGGCCAGGCCTTTTATTACGGAGGATATAATTGAGAGAGTATATAAGGATACAGAAAAATGGGATGCCTGTGTAGTGGGAATGCCGGTTAAGGATACCATTAAGCAGACGGATGAAAATGGTGTGATTCTGGATACTCCGGATCGCAGCAGAATCTGGCAGGCGCAGACACCTCAGGTTTTTTCGGTTCCCCTTATTATGGAGGCATTTCAGCGGCAGCTGTCCCAGGACTGCAGACGTGTTACGGATGACAGTATGATAGTGGAAAACCAGATGGGTGTTAAGGTGCATATGACTGAAGGCAGCTATACCAATATTAAGATTACAACCCCGGAAGACCTGGCTGTTGCAGAGGCTATTTTGACTCAATATAAAAAATGAAAAATAATTGTAAAAAAAGTGTTGACATCTGTCGAATGGCGTGGTATTATAACTGAGCTGTCGCTGATACGGCAGATGCAACACACAAGAGAAAATAAACTTTTGAAAAAAATCAAAAAAACTCTTGACAAAATGCTTTTAACCTTGTAAAATAGAAAAGCACGTTTGGAGAGATATCGAAGTGGTCATAACGAGGCGGTCTTGAAAACCGTTTGTCCGAAAGGGCGCGTGGGTTCGAATCCCACTCTCTCCGCTTGGGACAAACATTGAGATTTGTCTTGAACAGAATAAAGATTAAAAGATCAACCAAGCAGAAGTACCCAAGTGGTTGAAGGGGCTCCCCTGGAAAGGGAGTAGGTCGTTAGTAGCGGCGCGAGGGTTCAAATCCCTCCTTCTGCGTTGGCAACGCAAGTTGCAAGTACCTTGAGAATTAAAGACTGAATAATACACAAACCCTGAAAATTCTAACAATTCAAAAGGTTTGGTTTAGACCTTAGGATTTGAG
>OOBX01000095.1_pt1 | contig 111980 bp, 70 predicted proteins | sample 1671021 | NCBI WGS metagenome assembly OOBX01 (sample SAMN06348114, study PRJEB24527) | human gut metagenome | biome: human gut; feature: ankylosing spondylitis patient; material: feces | host: Homo sapiens | place: China | collected 2015-10 | reverse complement strand
GACCCCGAAAACCACAACCAGGTGAACGCAAAACCAATAGCCGTCGGCGTGTCGAACAGTCGAAAACAAAACAGACGCTCATCGCAATTAATACAAATCGACGCGCATCTAGTTTCGCAAACCAAAATAGCCGACGATGGCAGAAACTACCAACGGCGCCCGCAATGCTTGCCACCGATGCCAGACTTGCCATTCGCACCCCACGGACCGCGGCCTTCGCCATGCAATACACCCAAGTGATGTTTCATGGCAACCAGCATGATATGCGTATCTTCCAAACCGAGGTGGCGCTCCGACTTGCTTTCATCGAGCGCGCCCTGCCGCTTGGCGTATGCGTCCAACGTGTTATTGCCGTACGGATGCTCGCCGTCCGGAATTGACCCTTCATCCCAACGGCGGCTCATCGGCAACGTGTCGATGATCGTGATTTTGCCGGCACGATAGCTTTCCGCATATCCGGCCACGTTCAGCATGAAGAAGCTATGTTCGAAACGAGCGTTGTGCGCTACGTACGGTTGCTGTTCCAATCGCTGCAGCAAACCGATTTGAGCCTCCGGCCACTCATCGAACAGGCGGAAGCCGGACGCACGATCACGTACATCGATACCGGTCAAATCGAGAATCAGCGGATTACCGAGCGTCGCGTTCTCGGCAGGAACGCCGAACGACAGACGCGACTGACCATACGCATCGCCCGTTTCGTAATAACTCTGCTCGTATTGGTATCCAGTAGGTGCGGCAGCAGGGCGAGGGGAAATCATGTTCATATATTCAAAGCCGACGTCGATGATGTACACACGCGCCGGGTCAGTACCGGTGGTTTCGATGTCGATTCCCATGACATTGTCCACATCGCGTCCAGGAAGATAAGCGTCACGCCAATCCGATTTGCGGTATTCAGCCATCCGGCGCAACTGCGCCGATTCAGCGGATTTCGTTTCCGAACCGTAATCAAACAACGTGGAGCCGCCCGGATTGGTTACTCCACTCAGGTTCGCGCGCGACATGTCATAGTCACTGGCTCGCTTCTGACTTTTCTCTGCGGCACGACGGGCGGCGCGGCCGTTAACGATGTCAGCGGTTCGATCCTGAATATCATCCAACGACACTCCCCCGGAAGCCAAAGCCGAACCGGGCAGCAGCACCGGAACCGTCACGCGCTCACGTCGTTCCTCGGTGACCGTCCATAATCCCATCGCCACGCCAATCTGTCGCAGAACAGCGATTTCGTCGCACAACCGACGGTTCGCGTAAGCAAGCGCGCGCGGCAGCCGATAGGAAGCGATAAGTCGGTCGTAATCCATCATGAACGTGCTGTTGCACTGCGCGATGGTCGGTTCGAGCCGATCTCGAATCGCAAGATCATCTTTCAACAGGGCGTGCAGCTGCGGGGCGGAAAGTTGCGGCGACGAGGAACGCAGCATTGCCAACAAATCAACGCGCTGTCTTGTGGCGGCACCAATGCCGTTACGCAGGTCAAGGGAAGACACCCATCGCCAGTCGATCGGCTGGTTGTCGGCGTCATTCGGCATCGATGCCGACCATTGTTCGATGTCCTGCTTCGCGTCATCCAGCCAGGAAAGATTCATCGTTGATTCGTTCATACCTGCCCATCGTAGCCGATACCCATCAGCGTGTAAGAATGTGCAACAAACCAACGTGCGCATTCCTCTTTGTGAGAACACAACCATGCGAGTTCGAATGACGGTGTTCATTACGAAACCGCGCACGGATACATCCATGCGAAGCGGTTGTCATACGAATTTTCACATAGCGCAAATGTGACCATTTCCCAGCAAAAATCCAGAATCGACTTTCATTTTTGAATCCCGGAACGCAATAAACGTTCCAAATCAACGAAAGGAACTGCAATGTCAGAAACACATTCCACCACTGAAAACAACAATTCGCATTGCTGCGACAACACCTGCGGCAATGCCGACGACCGCGTTGTTCCTGACAGCGTGGAAATCAATCCGCTGTTCGCCCGTCCGAAGGAAGCCCAGGCGTTCTCGAAATTTACCATTCCACAGAAGGGTAGTCTGCCGGAAACCGCCTACCAAGTGGTGCATGACGAGGCCATGCTGGATGGCAACGCGCGACTCAATCTTGCAACTTTTGTGAGCACGTGGATGGACGATCATGCGAACCGCCTGTACATGGAGGCGGCCGACAAGAACATGATCGACAAAGACGAGTACCCGAAAACCGCCGAAGTCGAATCGCGCTGCTGGCACATGCTCGCCGATCTATGGCATGCGCCCGATCCAATGAATGCCATCGGAACCTCCACCATCGGCTCGTCGGAAGCTTGCATGCTGGGCGGACTCGCGTTGAAGCGCCGTTGGAAGGAAGCCCGCGAAAAGGCCGACCTGCCGACCGATCGTCCGAATCTGGTGATGAGCAGCGCCGTGCAGGTGTGCTGGGAGAAGTTCTGCAACTATTTCGACGTGGAACCACGCTATGTGCCGATTTCCGAGGACCACAAAGTGCTCGACGGCCATGATCTCGACAAGTATGTCGATGAGAACACCATCGGCGTGGTGGCCATCATGGGCGTGACCTATACGGGTATGTATGAGCCGGTCGAACAGATCAGCGAAGCACTGGACCGCATCGAGGAGCGCACCGGACTTGATGTGCGCATCCATGTGGACGGCGCTTCGGGAGGTATGATCGCACCATTCATCCAGCCGGACCTCGCATGGGACTTCCGCGTCAAGCGCGTCTACTCCATCAGCACCTCCGGTCACAAGTACGGTCTGGTCTACCCCGGTTTGGGATGGATCGTATGGCGCGAAACCGCTGACCTGCCGGAAAGCCTTATTTTCAAGGTGAGTTATCTCGGCGGCGAAATGCCGACTTTCGCACTGAACTTCTCCCGTCCGGGCGCACAGGTACTGCTGCAGTACTACATGTTCCTGCGTTTGGGATTCGACGGGTATCGAAGGGTGCAGCAGACTTCGCATGATGTGGCGAAATATCTGTCGGGCGAGATCGAGCAGATGGATGATTTTACGCTGTGGAACGACGGTTCCGACATTCCGGTGTTCGCATGGATGCTCAACGACAAGCCGGATCGCAAGTGGAATCTGTACGATCTGCAGGATCGGCTGCGCATGAAGGGATGGCTGGTGCCGGCTTATCCGATGCCGGTGGATCTGACGCAGGTGACCGTGCAGCGCATTGTGGTGCGTAACGGTTTCAGCCACGATATGGCCGAAGCGTTCATCAAGGATTTGAAGTCGTGTGTGAAGTATCTGGACGGACTGCGTTCACCAATGCCAAGCGAGGCTCGTGCATCCGGATTCCACCACTGATATTTCGCGGTCATTCCACGAATTCCATCGTTTCCCGCATTAAGGAAATTCATGTTCATTCCCACAACGATTATGTTTACGAAAGCTGGCTGCAATGACAGTTCATATGAAAAAGCCGCTTGCTGTGGTAGCGCACGATGCAAGCGCAGCTGCACATCCCGGGTCCGCACGTTCCACGACGAACGCTGCGACGGCACCGACAACAACGCCACGCAATCCGTCTGCCGTCGCAGGAAACCGCAATCGTACGGGCATACCTGCGCATGCCGGGGCGAATAGAGGGAACGGCGCTGACGGGCACGGCGCAATCGCAAGCACGGCAACCGTTGCCAATAAAACCGGCAAAACCATGATGACAGTCAGCCAACTGGCGATGTTGACCGTGGTGGCGGTGGCCTCGCTACGCTCTCTGCCGGCCATGGCCGATTATGGTCTCGCTTCCATTCTGCTGTATCTCATTCCGGCGGTCGTTTTCCTGGTGCCGACCGCGCTGGTGGCTGCCGAACTGGCCACCGGCTGGAAAGGTGGCGTGTACGTGTGGGTGCGTGAGGCGTTCGGCAATCGCATCGGATTTCTCGCCATTTGGCTGCAGTGGATTCAGAATGTGGTGTGGTATCCGATACAGATTGCGTTCATCGCCGTCAGCCTGTCGTATGTGTTCGGCATGGGTGGCTTGGGCAATAATGGCGTATATGTGGCCGCGGTGATCATCGTGTTGTATTGGGCAAGCACGATGGTGGCGTTGCGCGGCGGCAATCTGTTCGCCAAGGTCGGGTCGATTTCGGGACTTATCGGCACGCTGTTTCCTGCGTTGCTGCTTATCGTCTTCGGCATTATCTGGCTGGCGATCGGTAAGCCAGTGCAGACCTCCCTGCACGCATCCGCGCTGCTTCCGCCGTGGACGGGCATCGCGTCGATTGTGCTAATCGTATCCAATGTGCTCGCCTACGCGGGTATGGAGGTCAATGCCGTGCATGCCAACGACTTGGAGCATCCGGGACGTCAATTCCCACGCGCCATTGCACTAGCGACCGCGCTGATTCTGCTGGTACTTGTGCTGCCGACTTTGGCAATCGCCTTTGCTGTGCCGCATCGTGAGCTGGGGCTCATCGACGGCATCAATCTGGCGTTCAGGGAGTTCTTCGACCATTTTGGCATGGGTTGGGGCACTCCGGTGATTTCGCTGCTCATCGCGCTAGGCGCGTTCGCTTCCGTGGTGGCTTGGATAGCTGGTCCTTCTCGCGGTTTGCTAGCGGCCGCCCGCACGGGACTGATGCCTCCCGCGCTGCAGAAGCGCAATGCCCACGACGTGCAGGAAGGCATTCTGATTCCGCAAGGCATTATCGTGACCGTGCTGGCGTTGCTGTTCGTGTTGATCCCCAATGGCAACACGGCTTTCGCGACGCTGGTGGATATGGCGACCGCGCTGTATCTGGTGATGTACATGTTGATGTTTGCCGCCGCGATTCGTCTGCGCAACACCCATCCAGAAGTCCGCCGCACGTATCGAGTTCCTGCGATTCGGTTGGTCGCGGGCGTCGGTTTCGTCGCTTCCGCCGCGGCATTCGTGTTGACTTTCGTGAGACCGGCTGGTTTCACCGGTTTGGATAGCGTTTCATATGCGATTCTTGTGGCTGTAGTCGTGCTTGTGCTCGGTTTACCGCCGCTGGTGTTGTATGGAATGCGCAAGCCTGGCTGGGATCTGCGTTCGGACGCCGAGCGGAACACGGATACGTACGATGTGCTAGTGAATCCGGAATACTGAAATATTGGAATATTTGGAATACTCATGTTTCGAACATTCCAATAATCCCGAATATGATGAATGCCTCCCAAGTGTTCGCCTGGGAGGCATTCATCGTTCTTGTCTCGTTCGTTTACGCGGTTACAGTTCGAAGCCGAGTTCGGCCGCCGCTTCGGTCGGTACCGGATCCTCGCACCAGAAATCCTCAAGGTTCTCATTGGTGGTCAGGCTTCGGATTTCGGCCTGGTCGATGTACAGTTCACCGCTCAAATGGTCGGTTTCATGCTGGAAGATGCGGGCCGGCCAGCCGTGCAGATGTTCCTCATGCTTGTTGCCGTCCTCATCCTGCCAACGGGCGGTGATGTCAAGCCAACGCTTGCGTACGGCCTGGTAACCGTCGAAGCTCAGGCAGCCTTCGTAGAAGCTGCGGGTTTCGGTGCCGATCGGCTCGTAGCTGGGGTTGATGATGGCGTGGAAGGGGAATTCCGCGGCTTCGCGCGGATCGCCATCGTCGCCTTCGCATACGTGGTCTTCGACGACGGCCAAAGCCAGACCGAGACCGATCTGGGTGGCTGCGAGGCCCACGCCCGGCGCTTCCAGCATGGTGGTGCGCATGGTGTCGATGAGCTTGTCAAGCGTTTTGCGGCTCAACTGGCCGTCGTAGGCGATGGTCTGCTGGCGTAATACCGGTTCGCCGGCCTGCACGATCGGCATGATTTTCTCTTTGCCGCCGGTTTTGATGAGCTTTTCGACCTCGCGGTTGAGTTCGAGGTCCACTTTCGAGTTGTGTCCGAACATGGGGCATATCTCCTTGCGGGCTCTTACAGGGTGAGTTCGTCGGCGACGACCTTGGCGAGGCGATCGCACACTTCGTCTGCCTGCTGCTGGGTTTCGGCTTCGGCCATGACGCGCACGAGCGGCTCGGTGCCGGACGGACGCAGCAGCACGCGGCCAGTGTCGCCCAGCAGCTTCTCTTCGCGTTCCACCGCGGCCTGCACCTTGGCGTTGGTCTTGGCGGCCATCTTGTCCACGTTCGGCACGTTGATGAGCGTCTGCGGCAGCTGCGGGAAGTCGGCGGCCAGTTCCTTCAGGCTCTTACCGGATTTGACGACCTCGTTGCACAGGGTGAGCGCGGTCAGGGTGCCGTCGCCGGTGGTGGCGAATTCACGGTTGATCACGTGGCCGGACTGCTCGCCGCCGAGCGAATAATCGCCTCGCAGCATCTCTTCAAGCACGTAACGGTCGCCCACGTTGGTCTGCACGGTCTTGATGCCCATGGAACGCAGGGCCAACTTCAGACCGAGGTTGCTCATCACCGTCACGACGAGGGTGTCATGGTTGAGCTTGCCCGCGTTCTTCTTGGCGCGTGCCAGAATGCCCATGATCTGATCGCCGTTGACCATGTTGCCGTCCTCATCCACGGCAAGGCAACGGTCGGCATCGCCATCGAAGGCAACGCCCATGACGGCGCCGGAGGCCTTGACCATGGCCTGCAGCTGCTCAGGATGGGTGGAGCCGGCGTTCTTGTTGATGTTGTAGCCGTCCGGCGACGCGTTGATGACGGTCACGTCGGCGCCGGCGCGGCGCAAGGCTTCCGGAGCGACCACGGACGTGGCGCCGTTCGCGCAATCGGCCACGATCTTCAGGCCCTTCAGCGGCGTCGGCTGCGACTTGTCCGGACCGACCGGCGCGATGGCGGAAACCAGATGGTCGATGTACAGGTTGGTTGCGGTGGCGGTGTCATGGCTGACACGACCCACGCCGGCGCCGGTAGGACGATCCCAATCCTGGCCGAGCACCGCTTCGATCTCGTCTTCCTTGGTGTCGGGCAGCTTGAAGCCGCCGCGGGCGAAGAACTTGATGCCGTTGTCGGGCATCGGATTGTGGGATGCGGAGATCACCGCGCCCATTTCCACGTTAAGCACGGACGTCAGGTATGCGACGCCCGGCGTCGGGATGATGCCGGCGTCGATCACGTCGAAGCCGCCGGCGGACATGCCAGCGGACAATGCGGCGGCGAGGAAATCGCCGGAAACTCGTGTATCACGACCGACCAGCGCACGGCGACGGCTTTCGAATTCGCTCCGCTCGTCATCGCCCAGCACGCGCACCGCGGCGTCACCCAAATCAAGCGCCAGCTGTGCCGTCAAATCCCTATTCGCCAATCCTCGAACGCCGTCGGTTCCGAACATACGTGGCATGAGTCTCAAATCCTCGCTATCTGCAAACGATATTTCCGTGACCTATCGTACTCAACCGTGCCGCCGAAACCAGCAGGTGACGACGCAATCGCATAACACTTCACAATTCAAAGCATTTCACGGCGCGCAATGCCCTTTTCGTGTCGCACGACTTTGATTTCAAGGCGGAAAATCAAGTCGTGCGGCAACACTTGATAAAGAAATACCCCCTAACTATCATTTTCCGTTGAAAACCAGCAAAAAATAAGAGTTAGAGGGTATGAAAGCCAGCACGCTTGTCGCACAACTTTGAAAAATGCCTCCAAAATCAAAGTCGTGCGACAGCCTTCGACGCAAAATGCCCCCTAATCCTTATTTTCAAGCGGAAAACGAGGATTAGGGGGCATAAATGCCGATATGCCCGTCGCATGACTTTGAAAATCGCACCCAAAATCAAAGTCGTGCGACGACATGACGGCTCTTAAGCGGGAACGTTCCTGTCGCCCCTGCTATCAGAGCGCGGCGTTGAAGTCGCGCACTTTCAGCGTGCGGTGAGAAGCCTCGACGTTGCCACGCACAATGCGCTGCAAGGCGTTGTCCGCGTCCTTATGGGAGGCGAGCCAGGCGTCACCCAGCTCCACGAGCTTCGCCGGATCGGCATAGCCCGGATACAGGCCTTCGAGCAGCGCTTCCGCCATGTGGAAGGTCTTGTGCTCCCAAATCCAGTCGGCGACCTCGAAATACTTCTCGGCGTACGGTTCGGCCAAGTCGGCGCGCGGGGTGGCTGCGAAGCCACCGGCCACAGCCTCAAGCTGCATGTTGGTCAGCTCGTCGTTGTGCAGGGCCTCGTTCCAAGCCCATGCCTTCGCTTCGGCGGTACCGGCCACGGCGCGTGCGCCATAGGCGAACTCACGGTTCTCGGTGGTTTCGCGCTTGGCCAGTTCGGCGTCGATTCCCGCCTGGTCGATCGCGTTGACGGTGCTCAGCGCGTTGATGATGGTCCAGCGGAAGTTGTTGTCGATTTCCAGACCGTCGAATGCCACGGAACCGTCGAGCAGGCCCTTCGCGTTGGCGACGAACGCCTCGTCGCCCGGCTCGCCGTAGCCCAGGTAGGCGGTGACGAGCTGGAACTGTTCGTCGGAGCCGGCCTTGGCCTGACCCGCCAGCTTGAACAGTTCGGCGGCCACATGCTTCACGATCTCGGCACGCTCTGCCGGAGCGGTGTAATGCCATGCGGTGGTGCTGACCTGTGCCAGCGCGTAACGGAAGGTGGTGGACTCGTGTTCGGTGGCGAGCGCGGCCAGCGAGGTGTCGATGAACTGGCGTGCCGGCAGTTCGCCGTCGCGGGTCATGTCCCACAGGGCGAGCCAGATCACGGAACGGGCGAGCGCGTCGTCGAAGCGGTACAGGTTGCTTGTCGCGAATGCGAGGCTCTTGTCGTCGAAACGCAGCTTCGTGTAGGTCAGGTCGTCGTCGTTCACCAGAATCAGCGACGGACGTGCCTTGCCCGCGGCCGCGTCGACGACCGTCAGTTCGCCGTCGACGTCCAGTTCGAAACGGTCGGTGCGCACGATCTTGCCGGTTTCCGGATCCTCGTTGTAGAAGCCGACGGCGAGACGGTGGGCGCGCAGCACGGGATGCTCGGCCGGAGCGGTCTGGCGCAGGGCGAGACGCTTGATGGTGCCGTCCTCGTTCTCTTCGACTTCGGTGGCGATGGTGTTGATGCCGGATTCCTCAAGCCACTGGGCGCTCCACGCCTTCAGGTCGCGGCCGGAAGTGAGTTCCAGTTCGGCGAGCAGGTCGGCGAGGGTGGCGTTGGAGTAGGCGTGCTTGTTGAGGTAGTTGTTGATGCCCTTGAAGAACTTCTCACGGCCCACGTAGTACACGAGCTGCTTCAGCACGGAGGCGCCCTTGGCGTAGGTGATGCCGTCGAAGTTGACGTAGGTGTCGTTGAGGTCGTTGATCGGGGCGACGATCGGGTGGGTGGTGCTCAGCTGGTCCTGATTCAACGCCCAGCTCTTTTCGCCGGAGCTGAAGGTTGCCCAGGCGTCCTTCCATTCGGTGGCTTCGGCGGTGGCGAGGGTGGACGTGAACTCGGCGAAGGATTCGTTGAGCCACAGGTCGTTCCACCACTTCATGGTCACGTAGTCGCCGAACCACATGTGGGCGAGCTCGTGCAGCACGGTGACCACACGGCGTTCCGCGTAGGCGTCGGTGACCTTGGATTCGAACACGTACTGGTCGCGGATGGTGACCATGCCGATGTTCTCCATGGCGCCGGCGTTGTATTCCGGCACGTAGATCTGGTCGAACTTGGCGTACGGGTACGGCACGCCCCAGGTCTTGGCGTAGAAGGCGAAGCCTTTCTTGGTGATGTCGAACAGGTAGTCGACGTCCTTGCTGAAGGCCTTGGCGAGCGCCTGGCGGCAGTACATGGCCATCGGCACGGTGCGGCCGTCCTCATTGGCGTATTCGGTGTGCCATTCGGCGTACGGTCCGGCGCAGATGGCGGTGAGGTAGGAGCTCATGGTCGGGGTCGGTTCGAACACCCACAGCTTGGTGGTTTCGGCGGCGTGATCGCCGAGCGTGCCTTCCTCGGTGACGGTTTCGTTGTCGGTCACGGAGGAGGTGGGCATGTTGGACGTGACGATCCAGGATTTGGCGGCGAGCACGGAGAAGTCGAACACGGCCTTCAGATCAGGCTGGTCGAACACGGCGTAGACACGGCGGGCGTCCGGCACTTCGAACTGGGTATACAGGTAGACGTTGCCGTCGGACGGGTCGACGCTGCGGTGCAGGCCTTCGCCGGTGTTGGAGTACTGGCACATCGCCTTGACGGTAACCTCGTTGTGCTCCTTGAGGCCCTTCAGCTCGATGCGGCTGTCCACGTACGCTTCAGCCGGGTCGAGGGTTTCACCGTTGAGGGTGATTTCGCTGACTTCGTTGGCGATGAGGTCAAGGAAGCTTGACTCCCCCGGCTTCGCGTCGAAGGTGATGGTGGTTTCGGAGCCGAAATCCTTGGCTCCGCGGGTCAGGTCAAGCTTGACCGTGTAATGGATTGGCGCGGCGATGATGCTTTTGCGTTCTTCCGCTTCGATTCGGGTGAGGTTTGCTCCTGGCATGTCACTCCTTCTTTCTGGTAACAGAAGGCGGCGCGATCAGTTGTGCCGATCACGTCGCCTTGATTCAATTTATGGTAAATTTACGGCTTATTTCGCGGCGTTCAGTCCCATCGCGTCGTCCACGTCCTGCGCGATGTCGGCGACGACGGGGACGATCATCGGCTTGCGGTGCAGCTGTCGTGCCACCCAGCCGCCGAGCGTGCGTCGCATGATCTGCTGCAGCTTGTAGGTGTCGCGCGTGCCCTGCATCATCGCGTCCTGCAGCTGCTCGACGATCTGGTGACGGACCTTGTCGAACTCGCTTTCGTCTTCCGCGACCGCGTTGAGGTAGATCTTCGGGCCGGTGATAACATCCGCGGTTTCGGTGTCGACGACCACGAAGCTGGACACGAAGCCTTCGGTGCCGAGGATGCGGCGCTTCTCGAGTTCTTCGTCGGTCAGTTCGCCGACGGAATCGCCATCGACGTAGACGTAGCCGCACGGCACGGAGCCAACGACCGCGGCCTGGCCGTGGTACAGGTCGACGACGTCGCCGTCTTCGGCCAGCACGACGTTCTGCGGATCGACGCCGGTCTTGACGGCGATCATGCCGTTGGCCACCAAGTGGCGGTTTTCGCCGTGGATAGGCATGGCGCACTTCGGCTTGACGATGTTGTACATGTACAGCAGCTCGCCTTCGTTGCAGTGGCCGGAGACGTGCACGGCGGCGTTGTCTCGGTTGACCACGCGGGCTCCGAGCTGCACGAGCTTGTTGATGACCTTGTAGACGCCATGCTCGTTGCCTGGGATCAGGGAGCTGGCGAGGATCACCGTGTCGAACTCGTTGATGGTGATGTCGCGGTGGTTGCCGTCGGCGATGCGGCCGAGCGCGGCCATCGGCTCGCCCTGGGAGCCGGTGCACATGTAGACGAGCTTGTCGTCCTGCACGTCATGGGCCTGCTTCAGGTCGATGACGGTGTCCTCGGGCAGACGCAGGTAGCCCAGATCTGCTGCGATGGACATGTTGCGGACCATGGAACGTCCGACGAACACGACCTTGCGGCCGTACTTGTGGGCCGCGTCGACGACCTGCTGCACGCGGTGCACGTGGCTGGAGAAGCTGGCCACGATGATCTTGCGAGTGGCCTGTGCGAACGCCTGGTCGAGCGCCGGACCGATGGAGGTTTCCGGCTTGACGAAGCCCGGGACCTCGGCGTTGGTGGAGTCCATCATCAGGAGGTCCACGCCCTTTTCGCCGAGCTTGCCGAATTCCACCAGATCGGTGATGCGGTGGTCGAGCGGCAGCTGGTCGAGCTTGATGTCGCCGGTGTCGATAAGCGAGCCGGCGGGGGTCTGCACGAACACGGCGAGCGCGTCCGGAATGGAGTGCGTGACGTTCACGAATTCCAGGTTGAACGGGCCGACCTTGAGCTTGTCGCGTCCCTTGACCTCGACGAGCGTCGGGTTGATGCGGTGTTCCTTGCACTTGGCCTCAACGAAGGCGAGGGTGAGCTTGGAACCGATCAGCGGAATGTCCGGGCGGAGCTTGAGCAGGTACGGCACGCCACCGATGTGGTCTTCGTGGCCGTGGGTGAGCACGAGCGCCTCGACCTTGTCGAGACGGTCCTTGATGTAGTGAAAGTCAGGCAGGATGAGGTCCACGCCCGGCTGCTCCTCTTCCGGGAAGAGCACGCCGCAGTCGATGAGCAGGATATGCCCGTTGTATTCGACCACGTTCATGTTGCGGCCGATCTCACCCAGACCGCCGAGCGGCACGATGCGCATGGAGCCCTTGCGGTACTTCGGCGGGGCGATCAGCACCTCGTCCTGCTGGGGCGCGGTGGATTGCGGAGCGGAATGCGACGGGCGACGGTTCGAACCGTTGCCGCCACGGGATCCACGGGAGCCGCCGTTGCGCGAGCCACCGTTGCCACGGCTGCGGGTGGAGGACTTGGCCTTCTTGGTGGCGGTCTTCTCGGACTTCACGGCCTTGGTGGTCTTGGATGCCTTGACTGCGGTTTCAGTGCGCTTGGCAGCCTTGCTGCCGCGCTTGTGTGTTGTTGTCTTTGTGGTTTCTTCTGTAGCCATTTCCTAGTTGGATTTCTATTACTAATTGTCTCCGCCTATGCGGAAACGAGGAATTTGGGTGCCTGCCGGCGTTCGTGCGCGACAGGACAGTCGCATCATGCGATTCGGTTCACAGCAGTCCCGCGGCGCGCATGCCTTTTTCCGCGCGCACGAGTTCCGCTTCGCCCGGACCGACGTTCGGCAGGCGCATTTCGGTGGAGTCGAGGATTCCACGCACCTTCAGCGAGGCCTTGGCCATCACGGCCTGGAAGCCATTGCCGTTCATCGCTTCGACGAGCGGCGCCAGCTGCACGGAGATGCGCTGCGCTTCGTGGATATCGCCACGATCGAACGCGTTGGCGAGGTCACGCATCGGACCGGCGGCCGCGTGTGCGATCACAGAGATGATGCCGACGGCGCCGACGGACAGGAACGGCAGGAACAGGCCGTCATCGCCCGAATACCAGGTCAGACCGGTCTCCATGCGCTTGCGCACCGCGCCTGCGATGTCGCCGGTGGCGTCCTTGACGGCCTTGACGTGGTCGAGTTCGGCCATACGACGGTAGGTTTCCAGCTGGATGTGCAGTCCGGTACGGCCCGGCACATCGTAGATGATGATCGGCTTGTCCGCGGAATCGTTGACCGCCTTGTAGTGGCGGAACACGCCTTCCTGCGACGGACGGGAGTAATACGGGGCGACCACGAGCACCGCGTCGGCGCCCGCCTCCTGGGTCTGCTCCACCATGCGCACGGTGTGCGCGGTGTCGTTGGAACCGGCGCCGGAAATGACCGGCACGTCCACGACTTCCTTGACGGCCTGAACCAGCTCGACCTTCTCCTCCATGTGAGTGGTCGGAGATTCGCCGGTGGTGCCGTTGACCACAAGACCGTCGGCACCATCCGCCACGAGCTGCCTCGCCAGCTGTTGCGCGGCTTCGAAATCTACGGCTCCGTCGGCCTTCATGGGGGTGACCATGGCCGGAAGGATACGTCCGAAGGGAGCAGGATCGAGCAGATGCATTGTACCGTCGTCAGTCTTAGGGCTTGTCATACGGCTAACGGTACTTCCCTCTGCGGACGCTTTCGATTTCGCGAGATGTGAAAAGTCACATTTTGGAAGGCCTGCCGACGATGACCGCGACGACGCACTGCAGGAAAGCGATGAACGCGAACACCATCAGCGGCACATGGTGGCCGCCGGTGGCCTGGACCAGCACGCCGAACATAAGCGGGCCGAGCGACGCGATCAGATAGCCGAACGACTGCGCGACGCCCGACAGCACCACGGTTTCGGCGCTGTCACGGCCGCGCAACGCGATCAGTGCGAGCGCCACGACCAGCGAAGCGCCCTGCGCGCAACCACCGACGAACGCCCATACCGGCATGAGGTGAGGCAACAGCAGCATGCCAAGGCCGGCGATCAGCATGGGAGCGCTGGCGGTGAGCGCCGCGCAGACCTGGTTGCCGCGCACGTTCATGAGCTTAGGAATGACCAAGCCGGAAAGGATGCCGATGCCTTGGAAGATGAACAGATGCACGCCGGCGGTGGAGGCGTCGTAGCCGATGGATGCGGAGATGGACGGCATCCAGTTGGACATGGTGTAGAAGGCGGATGATTGCAGCCCCATGAAGGCCGTCACGTACCACGTCATCGGACGGCGCAGCACGCGGGCGAACACGCCATGCGACGATTGCGTGGAACATGCCGGTCGCTGTGCGGAATGCGGGTTTTGTGCGTTGGCCGTCGTGCTGCGATCGCCAATATCATCGATATCGCCAGTATCGCTGGTTTCGATGGTGCCGCCGGCGGAAGCGATAACGACTTTGCGATTGTGCAGGATACGCAACGCCCACAGCGCGGCGACAACCAGCGGAGGCACACTCCAGAAGGCGAGCGACGCACGCCAACCGCCCCACATCTGCGCAAGCGGCGCGGACAGCAAACCTGCGGTGGCGCTGCCGGCGGTGATGCAACCGGAATAGACGCCGGTCGCCATCGCGACATGGCCGGCGTAGTCACGTTTCGCGATTACCGGAACCAGAACGTTGCCGACGGCGATGGCGGAAGCGAACACCACCGTGCCCAGCCAGATGCCGACGCCGCCGCCGAACGAGCGGGCGAAATCGCCCGCCGCGATGCACAGCAGGGCCAGCAGAATCGACATGTCGATGCCGATGCGGCGTGCAAGGAACGTGACCAGCGGGCTGACCGCGGCGAAGGCGATCAGCGGAATCGCCGTCAATACGCCCTGCACGCCCTCACCCCACGCAAGGTCGGTTCCCATTTGGGCGAGGACCGGCCCGACGGCGGCGATGGCGGGCCGCAGATTCAGCGATACGAGGAAGATCAAAGCCACCCACAATCCGGTGGAGGACCGGTCGTACGCCAGCATGTTTCGTTTTGAATTCATTCCGTTCCCATTCCCGCTTCCACTTCCGTTTACCGCCGTTCCAACGGGACGTGCCGCGCCTAGATTTTCCCTATCAATCTTCAAGCTCATTGAGCGCATCGAAGCAATCGTTGATGCCTTCGATACGCGCGTGCACCTCGTCTCCGGTATCGACGAGGCATTTTCCGACTTCGTCCACCATCAGGGCGATCAGGGCGAACGCCGCGGTGAAGCTCGTCAGCACGTGGGAGTTCAGCACCACTTTGAAGAAGGCGACGTTACGGCCGATGACGGCGTTGCGCGCCGAAATGTCGCCAATCACCACCACGGTCAGGCCGCGCTCAAGCATCACGTCGATGAGCCGCGAGAAGAAGGGAAGACGCCGGCCCACGCCGATGATGACGATTACGTCGCCTGCCGCATAATCAACCAGATCTTCGGCTATGGACTGGCCTGGATTCGGCAGAATATCAACGTTTCCGCGTAGCCGCATCAGCTGTTCGCGCATGTGCAGCGCCACGGGATAGCTGCTGCGGTACCCGACCACCGCCACATGCGGGGCCGTGGCCATGGCTTGGCATGCGGATGACAGTTGCGCGCGGTCGATGCCTTCAAACGTGCGTTTCAGGCTTTCCTCGTCACGGCGCAGATGGTCGGCGACCAAATCGTCGCACTGGGTGTGCCGTGAAAGCTCCGGAGAGCCAGGACGATGGACGCGACGCACGTCACGTCTGAATTCGCCCGCGTTCGCATAGCCGAGCTTGCGGTACAGGCGGCTGAGCGTCGGCTGCGAGATGCCGCTCAACTGCGACAATTCCACGGAATTGCAGACCAGCACGTCGGTCAGATGACCCAGAATGAACTGCGCGGACTCACGTTCCGTCGCAGTCAGCGAATCGAAGGATTCCCGGATGCGCGCCACCAAGCCGAGGTCCGCGGCAGCATTGCCTTCCTCGTCCATGGCGTCCTTCGAAGCCCCCATATTGTCTGAAAGCATAATTCCAGAAGTCACGCTCATCGCCCTTCCCTGCAGTACATTCTCACGCGGCGCATCCGCTCTCCTGACGATGCTACCCCTTGCTTTCCAGGTTCCACCAGGTTTGGCCGCCGACAACTGTCACGACGAATGAAGAATTTCAGATGCCGTAAGCACTGAAATGCATCCATCACAGGCAGTGGCGGCGCCTCTTGGCAACGCGACCCACCATCAGGAGATGACCGACCATGGCAAAAACAGCTTACCCCACACAATCAACATCGCATATCGGGCGGATTCGGCATAGAAGAAACGGTGCCAAACCAGCGAAATGGGCGACTAACGCGGCAACAAAATCCCCGACTGTTGCGAACACTGTTGAACGCGGCATCGCGCCCGGCCGAATGCGAGGCGAACGCGGTGCGCAAGATCGTACGGCTGGTGGCACGCACCGGCTGCCGCACGCATATTCTGCACGTGTCCAGCGGTCTGAGCGTGGACGTGCTGCGGCGGACGAAGGCCGAAGGACTGCCGGTCAGCGCGGAGACCTGTCCGTATTACCTCACGTTGGATTGCGACCATATTCCCGACAACGCCACCGCGGTCAAATGCTGTCCGCCGATTCGTGATCTGCATGAGCAGGACGCGCTATGGGCGGGGCTTGCCGACGGCACGTTGGATGGTGTCGTCACCGATCATCCCCCGGCCAGCGCGGATATGAAAGCCGGCACGCTCGCCACCACGTGGGGTGGCGTTTCCAGTCTGCAGGTCGGATTCCGCGCGGTGTTGACGGGTGCGATGCGGCGCGGCTTGAGTTTGGCCGACGTCGTGCGGTGGATGTCGTACAACATCGCACGGCTTGTGGGACTTGACGATCGTGGCGATATAACGCCGGCATTGCGGGCCGATTTGGCGATTATTCGCCCGTACGAACGGTTTGTTGTGGATGCTACCGCTTTGGAAAGCCGCAATCCGATCTGCGCCTGCGATGGCATGACGCTTAACGGCGTCGTCACGCGCACGTTTGTAGCGGGGCGGGACGCGCTCTCCGGAGTGCGGGAGGGGAATCTTATCGTTCGTCCGTGAATCGGAATCCATAAATCAACCATTCAACAAAAATCCCCAACCCGCCGACGGCCGGATGTCATTCGATGTCGGCAGATTGGGGACGGACGAGAATCAGGTCTCAGCCCAGGTAGGCGGCCGGGTTCTGGGCGAACTTGTCGGCGCAACCGGGGTTGCAGAAGTAGTAGGTGACGCCGCCGTATTCGCGGGTCGCGGCCGCGGTGGCCGGATCGACGCTCATGCCGCAAACCGGGTCCTTCGCAACGTTCGCCGCGGAATCGCCCATATTCGAAGCCATGCCGTGGCCGTCATGACCGCCGCAGCAGTGTCCGGCGCCCATCGCGCCCATGTTCTCGGCTTCCTTCTTGGCCTTGTGATCGCTGAACAGTCCCATGATCGTTCCTTTCCGACTGTGCTGGTTGCCATTATTTTTGCTCGGATCGGGCTTGCGTACCCGATACGTCTTGTTTTTCGCCGCCTCCGCGTCCGGATCGAACAGGCGCAGCCGGCTTGCGTTCGTCACCACGCACAACGACGAGAACGCCATCGCGGCGCCGGCGATCATCGGATTCAGCAGCGTTCCGGTGAACGGATACAGCACGCCGGCCGCGATCGCGATGCCGATGCTGTTGTAGCCGAGTGCGAAGCCGAGGTTCTGCGCGATGTTGCGCATGGCGGCATGCGTCAGGTCGAGCGCGTGCACGAGCCCCATGAGCGATCCGCCCATCAGTGTCACATCCGCGGATTGGACGGCCACGTCGGTGCCGGTGCCGATGGCGAATCCGACGTTGGCTCGGGCGAGGGCGGGCGCGTCGTTGATGCCGTCGCCGACCATCGCCACCGTATAGCCTTGCGATTGGAGTTTTGCGATTTCGTCGGCCTTGCGTTCCGGCCGCACGCCGGCGATCACATGACGTTCGTCGATACCGACCTGGCTTGCGATGGCGCGTGCGGTGGTCGGATTGTCTCCCGTGAGCATGACGGCTTCGACGCCACGTTTGCGGAGCAGTTCGATGGCTTGGCGCGAGTCGGCTTTCGGCACGTCGGCGACGGCGACGATGCCGGCGAGATGGCCGTCGATGGCCGCCAGGATCGGCGTTTTGCCTTGCTGCGACAGGCGTTCCATGTCGGCGATGATGGCGTCGAGGTTCGTATCGTGGATGGTCTCGGAGGCAATTTCGGAGGTATCGGACGTAACGTCGGGCATGTTGACGTCAAGGTCGTCGATCAGGTCGGTGTTGCCGACGGCGACGGTGTGCGGCAGACCGCGGAAGGTGACGCGCGCGGTGACGCCACGGCCGGCAATCGCCTGAAAATCGGTGGTTTGCGCGAGTTCCGCAACGTCCGCGACGTCGGCTTTTTCCGCAGCTGCGGCAACGATCGCAGCAGCGAGCGGGTGTTCGGAATCGCGTTCGGCGGCGGCGACAATCGTCAGCAAATCATCGGGACGCCGATGCCACACGCCCAACGGCAGCACATCGGTAAGGGTGGGTTTGCCGGCGGTGATCGTGCCGGTCTTATCCAATACGACGGCATTGACTTTGCCGCATGTTTCCAACGCTTCGGCGGAACGGACCAGCACCCCCATGCGAGCCGCGCGGCCAGTCGAGACCGTCACCGACAACGGAGTCGCCAGTCCGAGCGCGCACGGGCAGGCGATCAGCAGCACCGATACCGCGGCGACCAGCGCGTGCGTGACACGCGGTTCGGGGCCGAACGCGAACCACAGCGCGCACGACCATACGGCGACGAGCACCACGATCGGCACGAATATGCCGGAAATGCGGTCCGCCAATCGCTGTACGGGAGCCTTCGAGCTTTGCGCGGCACGCACCATGCCGATGATCTGCGCGAGCACGGTGTCCTTGCCGACTTTCGTGGCGCGGTAGCGCAGCGAGCCACCACCGTTGATGGTGGCACCCGTCACTTCGCTGCCCTCGGTTTTGGCGACCGGCATGGCTTCGCCGGTGATCATCGACTCATCCACGGTGGAGCTGCCGGATATGACGATGCCGTCGACCGGCAGCTGCTCGCCGGGGCGGATGGCGATGATGTCGCCGACGCGCACGTCATCGATGGCGATGCTGGTTTCCTTGCCGTCGCGCACCACGCGCGCGGTTTTCGGCTGCAGGCTCGCCAGCGCGCGCATGGCTTCGCCGGTGCCTTTGCGGGCGTGCGCTTCGAGCAGCTGGCCGACAAGCATAAGCGTGACGACCACACCGACCGCTTCGAAATACGGTTCGCGCGCGTTCTCGGGCAGGACGTTCGGTGCGAAGGTGACCACGCAGGAGTAGGCGAATGCGGCCAGCGCACCAAGGCTGACGAGCGCGTTCATCTCCGGCGAGCGGTGGGCGATCGCGGCGAAACCGCTGCGGAAAATCGGCAATGCCGCATAGCCGACAATCGGCAGCATCAGCAGGAATTGCAGCCAGTTCGGCATCGGATACAGCATGAGCATGGTGGAGCCGAATACCGGAATCGTGCAGACGGCCGCCACGATAAGACGGGTGATGAGGGCGCGAATTTCCGATTCCGATCCGCGCGATTTGCCCGAATCACCCGAACCGGACGTTTGGACGGCGCCTTTTTGCGCGCATTGCACGCCTGTTTCCGCGGAACCGGATGCGTGGGCACCGTCAGCAGTCGCGCGAATGTCCGAATCGCCGGAATCGGACATACTGGCGCCGACGGAACCAACCGCGGAACCGGCGGCGGCACCGACACTTGCATGCTTTCCCGGCAGTATGCGCAACGTGCCGTGCAGCATGTTCATGCCGCATGCGAAGGGATACTCGCCCGGCTGGTCGGGATGAAGCGTCAGCGTGGTCGTGCGGAAGGCGGGCAACGCAAGATCGACCCCGAAATCGGAGAACACGACATGCGACGAGCATTCGCCGTCTTCCTTGCGATCGAAGATCAGCCGTAGCGGCACGCCGGCTTCGGCTTCGATGACGGCCGGGCTGTACCCGCCTTTGACTTCGACGACCGCTTCCTGCACGCCGTCGCGCAACGGCGCACGATACGCTTTGCGCGGTGCGAAGAAGAACCACAGCACGCCCGCAGTAACGAGCAGCGCCATAATAAGCGCGATTGCGATGTGCATATTCCAGCCGCCTTCCGTCCGTAATTGGCTTTCGATTTCGGCAAACACCATCACAATATACCCCTATAGGGTATATTGGCAAGAAGGACGAGCAAACTTCAGCCGTAGATAAAATTTTCAGCGCAGCGAGGAGGACGATATGAACGCCACACAGCATGGGTACGCAAGCGACCAGAAGAGGATCATCGCACGATTGAATCGCATCGAAGGGCAGGTGCGCGGCATTCGGCAGATGACGGAAAACGGCGAATACTGCATCGACATTCTGACGCAGATTTCCGCAGCGGACAGCGCGCTGAAGTCGGTGGCGCTACTGCTGCTCGACGACCATCTGCACCATTGCGTCGCCAAAGCCGCGGCGGAGGGCGGTACCGTCGCCGACGAAAAGCTGGCGGAAGTCAGCGCCGCCATCGCACGCCTTGCCAAATAATCGGAACAGATCCGCCATAAAAAAACTGCCGACGGGAGACACATGCACCCGTCGGCAGTTTGAAAAAAGAATTACGGTTACAGGTCGAGGAAGTGGTCGAGGCCGACGGTCAGGCCCGGGTAGGTTCCGGTGGAGACCTTGCGCACGGCCAGCAGCACGCCCGGCATGAAGGAGATGCGGTCGAAGCTGTCGGCGCGGATGGTCAGCTGTTCGCCGGAGTTGCCGAACAGCACCTCCTCGTGGGCGTTGAGGCCGCGAAGACGCACGGCGTGCACGTGGATGCCGTCCACCACCTGGCCTCGGGAACCGCCGTCGGTTTCGGTGGCGTCCGGAACCGGACCCAAGCCGGCCGCCTTGCGCGCTTCGGCGATGCCCTGCGCAGTGTGGAAAGCGGTGCCGGACGGAGCGTCCACCTTGGTCGGGTGGTGCAGTTCGATGACTTCGGCGGATTCGAAGTACGGTGCCGCGACCTTTGCGAAATGGTCGGCGAGCACCGCGGAAATGGCGAAGTTCGGCGCGATGAACACGCTCTGGCCCTCACGCGGAGCTGCTGCGAGCGCGGCACGCACCTGGTCGAGTTTCTCTTCGGTCCAGCCGGTGGTGCCGACCACCACGTCGACGCCCTGCTTGACGAGGGCGAGCACATTGCCCAGCGACACGCTCGGCACGGTGAATTCCACCACGACGTCGGTGTTTTCGGGGGTGATGGCGGCCAGGTCGTCGCCTGCGTCGAGCGCGAGCGCGAGTTCGGTGTCGGCGGCGGCATTGACGGCGTCGACCACGTGCGAGCCCATACGGCCCTTGGCGCCGACTACGGAAACCTTGATCATTGCAGCTCCTTGATGCTTTCGTGGGCGCGCGCATGCCGTGCGCGCTTGCCGCGCGCATAATCGCATGCGTTTTCACACATGTTTTTAAATCACGCGCCCACGTCCATAACGTGTTCCACTTACGAATCTAAAGAGACGCTTCGACGCGCCAGCAGCCAGCCAATCAGCGCGAACGGAATCGAACAGCCCACGAACACGGCGGGCAGGCTCAATCCCACGCTTGGATTGAAATGGTCGAGCACGATGCCGGTGATCATGGAGCCGAACGACGCGCCCATCGTGCCGGCGGTGCTCACCCAGGACAGGCCTTCGGTGAGCGATTCCTCGGGCACGGTCTCCTTGACGAGGAGGTTGCCGGAGGCGAACACCGGCGAAATGGTCAGGCCGGTGAGGATCTCCACCAGTCCCATCACGATCAGGTTGCCCTGGCACAGGTGGATCACCACGAAGCCGACGGTCATCAACGCGAGGAACATGATCATGTGACGCCAACGGGAGCCTCTGAGCTCGCGCGAGCCGAAGATCAGCGCGCCCATGCAGGATCCGACGGCCAGCATGGCCAGCTGCACGCCGAGCACGGAGTCGAGGTGCAGCGATTTCATGACGGCGGTCATGGATGTGTCGAACGCGGTGAACGCCATGTTGAACACGATGAACACGGCGAGGAGCGGCAGCACGCCCGCATAGGTGAGCACATTGCGCTTGTTGCGGTCGCGGCCGTCCGTCTTGAGCCGGTCGAGGTCGAAACGATTCGCGGAAGCAGCGGTACCAGCAGTACCGTTCGCAGCGGCACCAGCGGCCGCCAATCGCACGTCCGCATCGTCGGCATCGGCCGCGACGACCGTGATTTCGCGCAATACCGGCGGCTGCGTGTCGCGCAGCGCGAAGAACACGGCACCGCCGACCGCGCAGGCGATGGTCGGCACGAACAGCTGCGATACGGGGTGCACGGACGCGGCCAGGAAAGCCGCCAGAATCGGCCCGAAGATGAACACGATCTCGTCGATGGCGGATTCGAGCGCATACGCGGTGTTGAGCAGGTCCTCCTTGTCGGCGCGGTCGAGCACGTACGCCCAACGGGTGCGCACAAGCGCGCCGAACGAGAACTGCGTCATGCCCATGACCACGGCAAGCACGAACAGCAGCGGAATCGGCACGCGCATCAGCGCGGCGAACGCGAAGCCCAGCATGACGATGATCTGCACCGTCAGGATCACCGGACCGACCTTGCGCTGGCCGAACCGGTCGAACAGGCGCGCGTACAGCGGCGTGACCGCGGCGGTGGCGAGCACGTACGCGGCGCTCATCACGCCGGCGATCGTCCAATTGTCGTACATGTGGTTGAGCGCGAGCACGATACCGAGGCCCATCATGGACATCGGCAGTCGCGCGATGGCTCCGGACACGCAGAACGCCTTCGTGCCGGGAATGCGGAAAAGCTGCGCGTATGGCGATTGCGTTTTCTGCGATTCGTGCGGTTCGTGCGATTGCGATTGCGGTTTCGCGCCCGTCACGCCGTCACCTTTCCCCGGTAGATGAACATGTCGTCGAACAGTGGCGGCACTTCGCCGTCGGCGCTGCCGCCGAGCCGGGCGACCGTCTCGCTTGCCGTGCGGTGCGCGATGCAGTCCAACCCCTTGTGGTCGTAGAAGCTCACGTCGCAGTCGGAATCGGTGTGCAGGTAGAACGCGGGCACGTCCCATGCGGCGAAATGCTCCTGCATGCGTCTCCAAAGCTGCCCGCCCACACCGTGGCCGCGCACGTCGGGATTGACGATGAACAGTTCCAGCTCGCCCATGGTGGTTTCGTTGGCGCGCCCTTCGCGTTCCAGATCGAGTTCCACCGAGAAGCCGGATTTCAGCGCCGCCATATGCTTGGCGGCCTCCGGATCGACGTCGATGCGGCGTTCCAAGGCCTTCATTTCCTCGCCGACTTCGATTTCGTCGAGCTGCGGCGCCTCGCCGGCGACGCGGATGAACGTGACGCCCGCGAGTGTGCCGTCGGCGGCGAACGCGCCGTTGGCGAACGTGGTCGGCAGCAGGTAGTGCAGCACGAAATATCGGGAGATCAGCCGCGACATGTCCGCGCCGACCTTGTCCACATCCTGCGGCCAGGTACGGTCGAACAGGTCGACCACCGCGTCCAGATCGCCCCAGACGATGGGACGGAAGACGATTGCCGATGCGTTGTTTGTTCCGGCACCCATGCCGGCGTTCGGGATTGCGGTTGCGCTGTTCGCAGCCATATCAAACACTCCTTAACTGTCGTTGCGTCCGGCATGTGCGCCCGCCCACACATGCTGCACGAGGGTAGCGGCGTTCCTCCACAACGCTGCCTGCATAGCGGTTTCTCCCGCAGGCAGGCCGGAAAGCGCCGCTCCCCCGCTTTCTTCGGTCAAGGAGCCATTGCGCACCGGCACTAGTCGTTGTCGGATTGCTGCGGAATTCCGTAGCTCAACTCGGCAAGGATCTCTTCTTCTGTTTTGTCGAGGGCGTCAAGCTCCCGATCGGCCTCGTGAGGCTCACTCACATAGTAGAGACAGGCGTCGATTGCATCCAACGGAACCCCTTCCATCGCCGCGAGCAGCAGGCGGTACAGGTCGAGCTGTGCGAGCTTCTCCTTGATTTCGTCCGGTTTGCGTGGTTTTACGCCGGTTTTCCAATCGACCACGGTGTAGCGTTTCGTCTCGTCCGTTTCGTCGAGACCGCCGAAGAACACCGCGTCGAGTTTGCCGTTGACGATGGTGCCGAGCTGGGGCATGTCGACGACGAGCTGGCGTTCCGCCCATGCTGGACGTCGTTTTGCCCACGGCGAGGCGACGAGACGACGCTGCCAAGCGGCCAGTTTCCGTTCGTCTCGCAATCGGGCGTCCTGCGATGGTGCGTCCTGCGATTGCACGCCGCCGTTGTCCGCGTCGACTTGCGTATCACCTATCAATGCGATCAGTTCCGCACGCGACTGCGCGGCCATACCGGCAGCACCTTCCGTACCGCCGATGCCGTCGACGTCCGCATCGGCCATGATGAACCGTTCCGCCCATGCGTGGAACCGCGTGCCGAGTTGGGCGGCCGGCGAGGCGACCTTCGGAATCGGACGGACCAGACCACGCCAGTAGGCGCGGGAGTCACGCTCGCCCATGGAGCCGGCGCGCGCTTGCAGCGAGGTGACGTTTTGGCGGCCGGCAGCAAGGATACGTTCGCCTTTGGCACGCACGGCCTCGTCGAAGGCGTCCTGCGATTCGCCTGCGTCAGCCACGTCCGGTTCCGGCATGAGATGTTCGTCGGCGACGAGCAGTTTGGCGAGACGCAGCAGTGAGTTTCCGGTTTCCGGCGATGGCGTGGCGGATTCATCGGCAACGTCGCCCTGCGTTCCCGTGGATTCAGCGATATTCGGTTCGTCGGATTCGACGGCACGTACCTGTTCGGCCGCGGCACGCAGCCTGTCGGCGACATCGGCGCTCAGATCGCACGGCCAAGGCAAAGTATGGTCGTCCGAGACCGGTTCGAGCGGCGTGTTCCACGCATCGCCCACCACGGCATTCTCGAAATCGCGGGCGTGTTCGCCTACGAAATAGCCGTCGGGCAGGTCAAGTCCCAGCGTGTGCGAGGAGCCGTCCACATCGTCGGACAGGTTGTCCGGTTCGCGTACCGCGGTGACGATTCCGTTCATCGAATCGCGCGTCTCCAGCCAGAAATTCGACGGCGCGGCGCTTTTCTTTCCCTCCGCCAGGCGGGAGTCGCGGCTCGTCTCGTTGCATCCGCCGTATACGAGCAGCGCCTCATAGCGGGCGCGCGTCAACGCCACGTAGGCGAGACGGCGTTCGTCGGCGTGCAGTCGGCGGCCGTATTCCTCCTGTTGCGTCAGGTACAGGCTTGCCGGATCCATTCCTTCCATATCGTCGACGGCCATGGTTCGCAAGGTGCCGAACACCTCGTCGTCGATCACTTCCGCATCGTCCAATCCGTCGAGCGATTCCACGGGATTGCCCCCGATGAGCGCGTCGTGCGGGAATCGTGGCAGGATATCCGCGTCGGCGCGCACCGGAACCGGCACCGCGGACGGGTCTTCCAGCCAAGTGTGGGCTTTTTCGAAGTATTCCGGCGGCTCCCATACGCCGTCGCGCCGACCGCCCGGATGGTCTTCGTCCGTTTTAACGCTCAGGTGGTCGCCTTGACTGGACGGGAAGGTGCCGTCGCGCATGCCGACCACGGCCACGGCGTCCCATTCCAGGCCTTTCGACTGGTGCACGGTCATGAGCACCACATCGACGGGGGTATCTGGTGCGGTGGCGTTGTCGTCGGACGCGTCACGCAGCGAATCCACCCACGAGATGAACGCGCGCAGGCTTGGCGTGCCCTGCGCGGCGATTTCCTGCAAGTAGGTGTCCACCAGAGACAGCATCGCGTCGAGTGATGAAGCGGCATGCGATGTGGCACGATTGCCGGCATCCGGATGCCGCATCCGTTCGGCGAGCAGCAGGTCGATGTCCAGTCCGAGCGCGGTGATGGCCGTGCGTACCGCTTCCGGCAACGGATGGCCGGCCGTGCGCTGCACCTGTTGGATGACGCGACCGGCGTGGATGACGCTCGCGGCTCCCGTACGGCTCAATACGCCGTCGACGAGGTGCCGCAGATCGCCGCGCAGCAGCACGTCGATCAGGAAGACGGCGTTGGGCACTTGGTCGCGGTAGGCGCGCACGGTGGCGCGGATGTCGGCGTCGGACGGATTCGCATCCGCCTCCACGATGCCGGCCGACACGAGCGCGCGGTAGCGTTGCGCGGTGTTGAGCCGTTCGGCGATGCCGGCGAGCGCCTGCAGATCGTCGGCGGACAGGCCGAATCGTGGTGTGGCGAGCAGCCGCATGAGCGCGGCGCTGTCGGTGTGGTCGCATACGACGTGCAGCAGGGCGAGGATGTCTTTGATTTCGGGACGTTCCAGGAGTGCGGCCTGGCCGACGACGAGTGTGGTGAGGCCGGCTTGTTCCAGTGCGTCCTCGTAGGCTGGCATCTGCGTTTTGGAGCGGAACAGGAGCGCCACGTGCGAACGGTTGTCTTTGGCTCCGTCGGCGAGCTCGTTTTCGGTTGGCGTGTGCAGTGCGATCGCTTGTTTGGCGAAGCGTACGACGGCGTCGATTTCCTGGCCGAATGTGGCGTAGCCGAGCACGCCGAGCGTACCTTCGGGGGCATTGTCGATGTTGGCGAGCGGGGGCACGTCCACTTCGCGCATAAGCGAGCTGCCGCGACGTCTGGCGGGCAGGCGCAATGGTTTCGTCAGATTGTTGGCCGCTTCGAGCACCATGCGCGAGTTACGTCGGGTGACGGTCAGCGTGTAGGGCTTGTCGGTGGCGTCGTGGCCGAAGTCGTGCTGCAGCATACGGAACGCGCCGGGGCTGGCTCCTCGCCACGCGTAGATCGATTGGAAGGGGTCGCCGACGGCGTTCACCGCGCTGCGATGGGTGGAATCGGCGTGGAACAGTGCGGTCAGGAGGGCCGCCTGCGTGGTGGAGGTGTCTTGGTATTCGTCGAGCAGCACGTGCGTGTAGCGTTTGCGGTAGGTGGCTCCGATGGAGGGGAATCGGGTGACGAGTTGGAATGCGGCGATGGTGAAGTCGCTGAATTCGGCCATGTTGAGGGCGCGTTTTTCGGCGTGGTAGTCGGCCACGAGGTCGAGTAGCAGGTCGCGTTTGCGGGCCGTGCCGGCCAATTGCGCGGTCTTGTAGACGCAGAGTTGGTGGCATTGGGCGCGGTATTCGCGCATGCGGGTTTCGAAGGCGGTGTCGGATTCCTTTTTCTTCTGTTTCGGAGCCTTGCCCACTTTCGGCTCGTCATCGGGAACGTCCTCGTCTTCAAGCGCTTTGGCCACTTGCGTCACGAACGCCTTATCCCATGCGCGCACGCGTTCCACGGCTTCGTCGAAGCTGGTGCAGTCGCTGCCGATCATGGCTCCTGCGATGGCGTTGGATAGGGTGAACACGTTGCCGGCGATGGTGGAGAATTTGCCGAGTTCGTCGCCGCCTTGGTCGAAGGCCATGAGCTGGTCCATGTGCTTGTCGAGCACGGTGTGGATGAGCTGCAGCGCTCCGGCTTCGCTCAATGGCTGCGTGTTTTGGTCGAAGCCGACGAGCAGGCCGTATTGGCGCACGATGGTTTGGAAGAACGCGTCATAGGTGGAGACTTCCGGTTTGAGGAAGGCGACGCGTGTACCGCGTCCGGCTTGGTTGCGTGTCACGGCAGCGGAGACGCGCGAAAGCAGTTCGGAGGCGGCTTTGCGCGTGAAGGTCAGGCCCAGAATCTTCTCGGGACTGATGCCCTGGTCGATGAGGGTGATGATGCGGCGGGTCATGGTGTAGGTTTTGCCGGAGCCGGCGCCCGCCACCACGACCACGTCCTCGTATGAGGGGGCTTGGATGACGGCGGCCTGTTCCGGACTGTCGGTGAATTTCGGCGTGACGGCCGGCACAGTGCCCATCGCATCGCCCTTTGCTGTGGCCCCGTTCGTTGACATGCTTCCGTTCATACCGTTACTCCCGTTCATGCCACGGTCCTTTCGAATACGGTGTTCTGCTCGCCTTGGCAGGCCGGGCAGACCCCACTGCCGTACGTTCTGCAGTATCCGACGTGTTCCACGGTCGGACGCGCGGTGATGCGGGTGGCCCGGCTCGCCGCGGCCGCATAGAAGACGCGGGAGATCATGGTCAGCGACCATACCGTCATCTTCGACCGCGATTCCAGAAGTTGCTTCCAATGTTCTTCGCTGACCTGCGCCGGCCGTTCGACGTCGTCGAGGCCGCTGGTGAAGACGCTGGCCATTTTGGGCACGTATTTGCGGGGTATGAAATCGCCCGCGTTGATGCTTCCGCCGGCGAACAGCGCCTGCTGGTGGTACGCTTCGTCGCCTTGCCCTTTGCGTGGCGCGGGTGCCGCGTATTCCATGACGTGGAACAGGGCGCTTTGGGTGATGTCCGGCATGGCTGCGATCGCCTGCGCGCCGCGTTTTCCGCCGTGTTCCGGGAATGCGAGGCCCAGCTGGTAGCAGACGAGCTGCAGGTCGCTGAACAGGGAGCGTCCGTTTGGCACTTTGCCGGTTTTGTAGTCGATCAGCCGTACCTGTTCGCGGCCGTCTGCGGTACGGCGGTGTTCAAGACGGTCGATTCTGCCCGACAGGCGTACGGTGAGCCGGTCGCTCATGCCGGTTTCCGGCCAGCCGTCGACGAGCGCGCCCATGATGGCGATGAGTTCGTCGCGGGAGATCGGAGCGTTGCCGTCGATGGCGTTGTAGGCGTCGAGGATGTCGTCGAAGTCGAATCGCGCGGCGAACTGCCGTTCCGCTTCGGCATGGTCCAATGTTCCCACGGTGATGGTTTCGGTGTTGTTCGACGGGTATCCCGTACGGTTCGACTTGACGAAATATGTGGCGATGTTGCGCAATGCGACCGACGCCTTCGCGTCCTTGCCGAGCGCCTTGTACCGTTCCTCGGGGTCGTCGATGGCGTTGAGGTCGCCACGTAGGGTCTTGTATCGGCTGATCATCCATTGGGCGATTTCGTCGATGTTGTCCTCGTCGCTTACCGCGGTGTGGTTTTGGGGCAGGTCGAGGCCGGCTTCGGTGGCCTGTTGCGCGACGGCGTGGATGAGCGAGCCGAAGCTGGTGGCCGCGCTGCCCATGCGTGGGCCGGCGAAACGGTTCTCCAGCATCCAGCACACCGGGCACGCCCACAAACTGTCCACGGCGGATGGAGAAAGGGTGACCACGTCGGATTGGCCGTCCGTTTTTTCGATGGATTCCGGTTGTTCGATAAGCTTCGCCTTGTCGGCATGCTCCGTTTTTCCGTCAGATTCCATCTTGCCGTCGATTCCCGTCATATCGTCGGCTCCCGCATGTTCCGTAAGGAACGCCCAATTGTCGGGATTCGCGGCGGCGATGCCATGCGATGCCAACAACGCCAAGGCTTGCGCGGCATCGCGCGCTTGGGGGGAATCGGCCGGCGCATGGGCCAGCACGCTTCGCGCGGCGGCGACCAGGCCACGCGGGTCGGCCTCCAGTCCCGCGTATTCGCCGGCCTCGCCGACCGCCGTGTACACGCGTGTTTCCGCATCGGCATCCCGGTCGCGGTCGAACCATTCCGGCAGGTAGCCGTAGAGGAAGTCGGACGGCACATGGTCTTCGTTGAGGACCGCGCTTACCGTCACGCGCTCATCGGCGCGGGTGAGCGCCACAAGGAGGCTTTTCTGTTCGGAGGCGAGCACCGCGGCGAGCTGCGCGTTTTCGCGGCCTGCGGAGGTGACGATGTCGTCGGACAGTCGTCCATGCAGCATGATGTCGGCGAGCTCCTCCCCGCCAAACAGGGTGTTGCGCGGTGAGAGGTTCGGCCATTGGCCTTGTTGGAACGCAGGCATGAATACTAGTTTCCAATGTTTTCCGGCAGCTCCGGCGGGCGTGGTGAGCGTCACGGCCTGATCGATCGGCGCGGTGTGCGCCAGGGAGTCGGCTTCGATGGCGAGCGCGCGGACCTGTTCGATGAACGCGTCGATGGTGTGCGCTGCCGTCACGCCGTTCGATTCGCCGCCGGACGCGTAGCTGAACAGGCGCATCGCGGTGTCGAGCCGGTCGTTGGCCGCGCGGCCTTCGGCGTTGTTGCGCAACGCCGTTTTCTGCCAGATTTCGGCTTTGCCGAACGCCTGCCATGCACAGTCGAGCATGTATTGCGGTTCGTGGGATGTCAGGCGTGCCTCCGACCGCAGGGTATCGTCAAGCGTTTTCCACAGGCGTGCGAAGGCTTGCGCTTGGGGGTCTTTGCGGCCCAGTACGGAGGCGATCGCGCCGAGCACGCGGTCAGTATCGCCTTCCAATAGCAGGATGTACAGCGCGTTCATGCCGAAGGATGGTTCGTCCGCATCCTCAGCGGCACGCTCTCCCGTCATCAGCCGGTCGTCGGTATCGATTGCCGGCAGGCCCATGTTGGCAGCGTTTTCCGCGTCCGACGCCGATGCCGCCGCGCGTGCGGTGTGGAAGGCTTCGACGTAATCGTTCCAATCGTCGATCAGCTGTGGCAGCAGCGCGCGCCCGGACGTGTCGGACGTGGACGGATCGGCTGTATCGTCATGCAAAACCGTGGCCAGCGAGCCGAGCGCGTTCATCGCCGATTCGACCACGCACAGCCGAGCCGGACGTTCGCCGGGGGTGGTGATCAGCGGCGAGTTCATGATTGATGCGACGCGTGAGCGCACGTATGCGCCGGCCGTGTCGAGGTTCATGGACGAGGTGGCGATGCCTTGCCGTTTCAGTTCGGCCAGTTCGATCATGGAGAACAGGCCCTGCACGAACGGTTCGTCCTTGAGGGGGCGGGTCACGCTCGAATAGCGTACGGGCACGCCGTCGGCGCGTAGCCGTTCGCCGAACGTGCGCACGGTGGCGTTGTCGTGGGCGATCACGGCCATGTCGTTCCAGTCGCGGCCGTGTTCGAGATGTTCGGTTTTGATTTTCCACACCACGTCGTCGAGTTCTTCGACGGTGGAACGGTACATCGCGGCTTCAAGACTGCCGTCGTGCGTCTCCGGTATGGCGATGGCCGGCATTTTGCCGGGGCGGTTCGCCAGCGCGTCGTCGGTCGATTCCGTGCTGGCGATGGTCAGGCTCACGCGGCTCGTCACCGCGGCCAGGTCCGTGCCTTCGGCCATATGGGACGGTTCCAGCCGTACCAGTCGCGCGCCCAATCGCGATTGCGCCATGTTGAACAAATATTCAGGGTACGATCCGCGGAACGTCTGCACCGCCTCGTCGGGGTTGCCGACGAGCAACAGTCGCACGCCACGGTTGCGCAATGCGGTGAGAAAGTCGAAGCCGGCGAGTGTGGCGTCCTGGAAATCGTCGACGATGACGAGTTTCGGCAGGTCGGACGTTTCGGCTTCGTTCACGGCGGCCGCGGCGTCGATCATGAGCTGCGAGGCGTCGAGACGGTATTGGTCCGGATATGCCTCGTTGATGGCCTGGTTGTATTCGGCGCGCAGCGCGAAGGCGAGCCGCCATTGCACGCGCAGTCGTTCGCGTCGTTCGTCAAGCGTGCCATGCTCGTCGGCAGCGCGGGAAATCAGCGCGTCTTCGAGTTCCGGTTTCGCGCCGATCTCGTTCATGCGGGCAAGCATGTCGCGCAGCTGGTTGGCGAAGGCGTCGGTGGCGTCGTCCACCACCATGCCCGACCAGTCGGCGACCACGAAGTAGGTGCGCAATAGCGCGCAGGTGGAGCATTCGTCGCCGTGCTCGGCATGTTCGGCATGCTTGGCGAGCACGCGGCGGATGACCACATCCTGTTCGGCCCCGTTGAGCAGTTTCGGCAGGGGTTGTCCGGCATGCGATCGCACGGCGGTCATGATGCGGAACGCGACGGCTGGCAGGGTGGTGACGGGGCGTGCCTGCGAGATCGCGGACAGTTCGCGGATCACGGTGTCGCCGAGCCGGTCGGCCACCTGTCTGCCGGAGACCGTCATCACGGCGTACGCGTCGCCATGCCGCTTCATCGCGGCGACCAGCATGTCCAGCGCGAACCGGGTCTTGCCGCTGCGGGGTGCCCCCGCAACCAATGTCGCGTCATCGAGATCGTCCACATCCATCATGTCTCCCCAGCTTAGCCGAACGGTCCGGCCACGAATCGCATATCATCGTCCGAAGCCGTCCTGAAAACGTCATCGTGGACACCGCCATCTTTATATATGGACATCGATACCCTCTACAAAGTTTTTCGGACACCGCCACCAATAAGATTGACTAGCGGCGCAGCCCGGGAAGGTTCAACAGCGAACAGACGGCCTGCCCATGACGACGAGTACGGTCGAAGCATAGACGCAACGCACGGAACCGGGCAGGAACTACAGGAAAGAGGAAGCATGGAAGCCTCAAGGAGCATTCCCCCTCAGATTCCCGGCTACACACTGATCAAACGGCTGGGCTCCGGTTCCGAAGCCGACGTGTACCTGCACCAGCAGCTTTCCCCGGCCCGTCAGGTGGCCATCAAAATCAGCAAGAACACGCTCGACCCACGTGCCGCGGTCCGCTTCCGTTCCGAAGCGAATTTCATGGGGCAGATCTCCACACACCCCTACATTCTTTCCGTCTATGAGAACGGCGTGACCGTCAACGGGCGCGGCTACACCGTGTTCGAATACGCTCCGGGCGGCAATTACAAGACGTTCCTCGAGCATGGCCGTCTCACCGCCGACCAGATGCTCACCGTCGGCATCGATCTGGCGAGCGCGCTGTTCACCGCGCATCGCAAAGGCATCATCCATCGAGACATCAAGCCCAGCAATATTCTCATCAACGCGCACAATATGCCCATGCTCGCCGATTTCGGCATCGCCGGGACCGTCTATGGGCGTCCGGGTGTCGGCTTCACCATCGCGTGGGCCGCGCCGGAGGTGCTTGCCCAAGGCGGTGGCGGCAATGAATCGTCCGATATCTATTCGCTTGGCGCCACGCTGTTCGCCATGCTGATCGGCCAATCGCCGTACGAGTATTTCTACGCCGATGTGCTGGGCGATTCCCAACGGCAGGTGCGGGCCGAACGGCTCAAGTCCGTCATTCTCAACAATCCGCTGCCCAAGCTCAACCGTCCCGACGTGCCGGCCGAAGTGGAACGGGTGTTGCGTAAGGCCTTGAGCCGTACGCCCGAGGATCGTTACTATTCCGCGTTGGAGTTCGCGCGCGACATGCAGCGCGTGCAACAGGCCTTGTATGGCCGTGCCGCGCAGACCACCGTCGAGGGTGTGCCGGATTATCCGCAGAACATGTACGCGCAGACTTCCGCATTCGACCAGTCCGCCCCGGTTGCGAAACAGCATGCCCGGTGGGTGAAGCCGTTGGCCGTCACGGTTGCTGCGGCGGCCGCCGTGGTCGTGATGGCGTTGGCGTTCGTCACCGTCGTCATGCCGAATATGGATGCGGCTTCCGACAACAGCAAGGTGCAGGTGCAGAACCATGGCGCCCAGAACCATGCCGAGGACGATCCCGATTCGGCGATCACGTCGGGCAGTGTGCCGAGCGTGCAGGATCTTACGGGCGAATACACCGCCGACGGCAAAGTGCGGTTCACGTGGGTCAATCCTTCGCCGAAGGATGGCGATTCGTACGCGTGGTCGCTGGTCGGCGATTCGGGAACCGACCCGAACGCGCAGGGCACCACCACGGAGTCGACGAGTATCGAAATCGATCCGGCCGACGGCGCGCAGACGTGCGTGCAGGTGAGTCTGGTTCGCGCGGACCGGCAGATGTCCGAGAATCCCATGATCGCGTGCGCGGCCAAGCCGTGAGTTTGCGGCCGGATGCGGGTGACATGAACCGATACGAACCAATACAGCCCGGCATGCATGCGGGCAAACAGGTAGGCGCATGCGGTTGGATGCGCGGTCAAGCAAAGTTTGGGCACAATCAGGGAAGAGCCAGTCGATGAGCAAGCATAGGAACGCCGAGAACCAGTCGGCGCAATCGTACGAACGGCAGTTGCGATTCGGGTCGATGCTGCGCAAGCTGCTGCCTTCCGGCAGTCGCCGGTGGATCACGCCGATCGTCATGCTGCTGCTGTTGCTGGGCATCGTCGCCGGGGCCGTCATCGTCAGTTCGGTGACGCAGCGTCACGTGCAGCTCGACGATGGCACCGTGTGGGTCACTTCGCTCAAGGACCGCAAGGCCGCCCGTTTCAACGTGCGCAACCGGGACGCCGATGCGGGCGTCGCCTCCACTGCGGCCCGGTTCGACGTGGCCCAGCATGATGGCTCCACCGTGATCTCCGAAGGTACGAAGGCCAGCAACATCGAGGCCTCCACCGTCAGCGAAAGCGGCAACACCACCATCAAATCGGATACGCGGACCGTCGTCGGAGGCAACACCGCGGCGTTCATCAACGTCAAGACGGGCAATGTGTGGGTCGGGTCAGCAGATGATGTGAAATCCATGAATCCGACCACCGATTCGCCGAAGATGAAGCTGGGGTCGGGTGGCCGTATCGCGGTGACGCATGACGGTGTCGTCTACGGCTATCGCGCGTCCGACGGCGCGGTGCTCAGTGCCGACGGGCCTCAGGGAACGCCCGGCAAGGATGCGACGATCAAGGGCGCCACGAATGTCGAATCGTTCACCGTGGTCGGCAAGACGCCGGTCGCAGCCGGTGCCGGCAAGGTGTTCTGGCCGAAGGGCAGCGCGGATATCGGCCTGCAGGGTCAGGCGACGTTGCAGGCGCCGTCCACGGATGGCAGGCAGACTGGCTGGGTGGCGGTTTCCACGCCGCGGGGCATCGCCATGGTCGATTTGGGTAGTAAAAAGGTCACGCAGCTGCCGAATGCCGGCAAGGGCGATGCCGCGCAGCCGGTGTCCACCAATGGCTGCGTGTTCGCCGCGTGGGCGCAGAAGGCCAACAATTACATCAGGGTGTGCGCGGCGAACGACAAGGACGCACAGTTTTCCTCGTTGGAAGATGTCAATCCCACCTCGCGGCTCGTGTTCCGCACCAACCATCGTCTGGTGGTGCTCAACGACGTGGTCAACGGCAATGTGTGGAATCCGCAGGAGTCCACCAAGGTCATCAAAATCCAGTGGAACAAGGTGGAGACCAAGCAGTCGAAGCAACAGCAGCAGAACAACGACAGCGTCAACAACCAGCATAATTTCAGCAAGAACTGTTCGGCGCAGTCGGGGCAGATCAAGGCCGTGGACGATTCGTTCGGCGCGCGCGTGGGATCGCAGCAGATTCTCGACGTGTTGCGCAACGACGAGCAGACCGACTGTTCCGTGCTGCGCATCACGTCGGTGAGCGCTCCGGATGGCGCGAACATCACCGTCTCCCCCGTCTATGACGGCCGGTATCTGCAGCTCGACGCCTCCGGTGCCGCCGCGGGCAACGTGTCCTTCAGCTATGAGATTTCCGACGGACGCGGGCAGACGTCCAGCGCCACCGTGTCGCTCACGCTGGACGGCGGCGACGACCATGCGCCGCTGCAGAGCGACACTCCGCCGGAAATCGACGTGGAGCAGGGTGCTTCGTACACCGCGAACGCGTTGGGCAGCTTCTCCGACCCCGACGGCGATCCGCTGACCTTGGTGTCGGCATCGCCGCAGAACACCGATCAGGTGACGGTGTCCACGCGAGCCGACGGACAATTGGTCTTCAACGCCGGTTCGATGTCGTCCGGCAGGGCGGGCATCGAGGTCACGGTGTCCGACGGCCAGCAGACCGGCATCGGCATGATCTACTTCTCCGTGAAGCCGGCGAACACGCTGGGCGCGGTCATCGACCCCGTGGTCAAACAGACCACGCCCGACACCCGCACCACCATCGCGCTCAAACCGTACGTGCACGGCACGTCCGTCGAACCGGCCGAATTGACCGCGGTGGAGACGCCGTCCGGCGCGGCCACCACCATGAACGCCACCGACATGTCGATCACGTTCACCGCCTCCAATCCCGGCACCTACTATGTGCCGTACACCATCACGCAGGGTTCCATTCCGTCGACCGGTCTGGCTCGTGTGGAGGTGCAGGCGGTGGCCGGAGACGCCGCCAAGCCGATCGCGGCGAACGATGTGGCGCTGCTAGGCGCGGACAATACCGCGATTGTGGAGCCGCTTGCCAACGACGTCGACCCGATGGGCGGCGTGCTGTCGGTGACCAGCGTCACCGCGGACGCGCAAAGCGGCATCAAAACCGGTGTGGTGAGCAACAAGCGCGTCTATATCACCGCGCGTCAGGTGCCGACCGAGCCGGTGCGGATCTCCTACACCGTGGCCAACGCGGCCGGATCGTCGACCGGCGTCATCGTCCTGCAGCCGCCGGCGCTGACCACGTCGAATTCCGTGCCGAAGGCCGAGAACATCACCACACAGGTGCGCACCGAAGGCATCGTGTCCGTGGACGTGCTCGACCATGTCACGTATTCCGACGGCACCACGGTGAGCCTGCAGAACGACTTGCAGTATGACAAGAACACGTTCAAGGGTCTGGTGTTCGTGTCCGGCGACACCGTGCGCTATCAGGCAACCAGACAAACCGGCTCCTTCCCCGTCACCTACACGGTGAAGGACAATCTCGGCAACGCGGCCTCGGCCACCATCACCATCAACGTGCATCAGAAGGACGCGTCCAACAAGGCGGCTCCGACACCGTCCGACGTCGAGGCGCAGGTGGCGGCCGGGCAGAAGGTGCAGATTCCGATCACGCTCACCGGCATCGACGCTGACGGCGATGACGTGCAGCTGCTCGGCTTGGGCAACAAAGCGCCGAAACTGGGCCGTATCAGCGAGATGGGCGCCACGTATCTGGTGTATGAGGCGTATGCCGATTCGTCCGGAACGGACACGTTCTCCTACGCCGTGGAGGATTGGACCGGTCAGAGGGCCACCGCGCAGGTGCGTGTGGGCGTGTTCAAATCCGGAGCCGATTCGGGTGTGTACGCGCGCGACGACGAGATCACGCTGCGTCCGAACACCGCGGCCACCGTGCCGGTGGCGCAGAACGACATTTCCGGGGACAATACTGATCTGACCGTGGCCAAGGACGTGGAATCGCAAGGCATCGGCGGCATTCAGGTCGTTGACAACATGCTGTCGTTCACCACGCCGAAGCAGGCGGGCACGTATTACGTGGTCTACACCGTCAAGGACAAGGCTGGCCTGTCCGATTCGGCGACGTTGACGGTGAATGTCGACGAGAACGCCGCCATCGACCCGCCGACCGCGTACGATTACCGTGTTCCGGCCGCCGCCACGATCGACAAGAAATCCGTGGACGTGGACGTTTCGCAGTGGATTGCCAATCCGTCCGGCACCGCCGACGAGCTTCAGGTGGGCGTGGATCCTTCCGCGACCGACCATGCGCATGTCAAGGGCGGCAAGGATTCCACCATCATCACCGTTGATCTGACCGATGAGGTGCGCGCGGTGCCGTACACCGTCACGAACACGACGTACGGCATCACGTCCACCGCGTTCATCCAAGTGCCCGCATATGGCGTGTTTCCGCCGGTTCTGCGTCCGAAGGCGCCGGCGTTGAAGGTCAATGCGCGTGAGACCATCACCATCAACATCGCCGACTACGTGCGTGTGGGCGCGGGCAAGACCGCGTATGTGGACGGCGCCGATTCGGTGAGCGCCACGAAGGCCGCGGACGGCGACCTGTACGTCAACGACCAGACGTTGAGGTTCACCGCGCCGAAGGATTACGCGGGTCCCGCGTCCATCACCTTCACCGCGGTGGACGGCAAGCGAGACAAGAACGACAAGGTGAAGATCGTCAATTCGGCGGTGCTCACGCTTCCGATCACGGTGATCGGACGTGAGGTTCCGCCGCCGACGTTCTCATCCTCCACCGTCGATGTGGTGGCCGGCGAGAAGACCACTACCATCGATCTGACGGCGCTGACCCATTCGGCGTCGGGCCTGTACGAGGATGAGAAGCAGTACTCGTATTCCGGCGGCGTGAATTCCGGCAGTGTGGATGCCAGAGTGTCTCCCTCCGGCACGTTGACCGTGTCCGCGGACAAGACGGCCACGCCGGGCACCACGGTGAGCGTGCCCGTCTCGATCAAATATGCGAAGGGTACGGTGAGCGCCGGTATGACCGTGCGCGTCACCGCGTCCAACAGGCCGCTCGCCCGTGTCACCGAGAAGACCGTGAAAATCAAGGCCGGTTCCAGCGAGCAGGTGAATCTGCTGTCCGACGCGTACAATCCGTTCCCCGACACTCCGCTGACGGTGACCGGATGCACATCCGACGGCGCGTCGAAACTGACGGTGGATTGCCCGTCCAACGGCGTGGTGTCCATCAGGGCGGCTTCCGACATCGGCGCGAGCACCAACAAGGTGGTCGTCACCGTGCGCGACGCCACCAAAACAAAGGAACGTGAGGTGACCGGCACCATCAGCGTTTCGGTGATGGACAAACCTGATGCGCCGCTGCTTTCCGCGGTGTCCGGCGACCCGCAGGATGGCGCCGTGAATCTGAGCTGGACGGCCGGTTCGGCCAACGGCAGCCCGATCACCGAATACAAGGTGATGTGGGGCGGAGACGCGTCCGGCGAGCGCTCGTGCGGGCAGAAGACCTCCTGTCTCATCGACGGGTTGAAGAACGGCAAGACCTACTCGTTCAAGGTGCAGGCCAGGAACGAGGTCGGCTGGTCCAAGGATTCCAACGCCGTCGAGGGCACGCCGGACAAGCTGCCTGATGCGCCGACGGATGTGACGGCCAGTGTGAAGGGCAACACGGTGAGCGTCACGTGGAAGGCTCCGGACGGCAATTTCTCGTCGGTGGACAATTACGAGGTGACTTTGTCCGGCAGGAACGCGCCGTCCAAGCAGACGACAAATTCCACCGGAATCGATTTTGTTTTCGATAACAACGCGATTTCCGACGGCGACTCGTACACGGCGACGGTACGCGCCCACAACAAGGTGAATTGGAGCCAACCGTCCAAGGCGTCCGACGCTGTCAAGCCGTGGGGCAAGCCCGATGCGCCGAAGATCTCCGTGACGAACGACGACACCACGGGAACCGTCACCGTCGAATCCGTGGGCAACACCCGCAACGCGGGATGCAAGGCCGTCGAGATTTCCGGAGATGTCAGCGCAAGCATCGACGGATGTTCCGGATCCTACGATTTCAAGATTCCGGACCATGATCTCAACACCAGGGAATACACCATCAAGGCGGCGGTGGTCGGCAAGGAGAAAACGACCAGTGACGATTCGACCGTACGTTTCACACCGAAATACGCGGTGAAGGCGCCCGAATCGGTCAGCGTCAAGGGGCATGACGACGTGTGCGTAGTCAGTTGGAAGGAGAACGGCCACGCCGACGGGTTCACGGTGAGCGCGGACGGACTCGGCTCCTACCATGCCGGCGCTTCCGAACGATCGCACGATTTCCCGCTCAAGGAATGGCAGTTCTGTTCCTCGGGTTCCGTCACGCAGCATTTCAATGGCGCGGCAAGCACCTCCAAGTCCGGCAGGGCCGATCCGGCATACGTCCGCAAGGTGAAGGCCGCCGTCAAGGCGCCGATGCTGACGTGGGACGCCAATGATCCGAACATCATCAAGGTCAGCGGCGGATCGGTGAACATGTACGGCCAGCCCGGCAGAACCGTGATCACCTTCACCGCGGACGGCAAATCCTATGACGTCGCCTGGGTATTGGGCTCCGACAAACTGAACGTCAAGGATGTGCTGCCGACCGGAGTCGATTACGCGTGGAAGGCGAAGGTGGTGGGCACCGACACCGCGCTCAACAACGAGGACAATGGCGGCACACTGCTGGACCATGACAGGTACAAGGCTCCCACGCCGAAACCCGAACCGTCGGAACCTTCAGAACCATCAAAACCGTCGGAGCCATCGGATTCTGACGCGTCCACGGAAGGCGAAGCGGCCACGCGGAATGACCGGCCTGTGGCATCCTCCGTCGCCCTGTCCACCGTCGACGGCGCATCCAAGCCTTGGATCCGCGGCCTGGCCTACTACGCCAGATGGTGAAACGGACGATCACAGCAATCGCAAACACAACGAACCATCCACACGAGCAACACAACAAGCAAGGAGCAACCCATGAGCAACGATTTCGATGATGCCACCCAGCTGGGTTCCATCGGCCATAATCCAAGCGTTCCCAGCCAACCCGGCCAGCAGCAGCCGGCGTTCCACACGCCGAATCTGCCGGAGCAGCCGCAAGCCGATGAGGATCCGGAGGGCACGCTGCTGAGCGCGCACGGCACCGCCCAACCGGCGTTGCCGCAACAGTCCGCCCCGGCAACGCCGAACCAGCCGCGGTTCCGTCAGCCGATGCCGCAGAACCTTCGCCAACCGGCCGCCAATCCGGCAGTCGCAATGCCCGCGCAGCAGCCCGTCCAGCCAACCCAACCCGTCCAGCCCAGCCAGCCTGTACAGCCCAGCCAGCCTGTACAGCCCGTCAAACAATCCCAGCCGGTCGTCGACACGTCCATGATGACCGCACCCAGCAAAGACATCACCGAATTCCATGAGAAGTTCGCCAAGCTCGTAGACAACGTCTCCCAGGTCGTGGTCGGCAAGGAAGCACCCATCCGCCAATGCGCCACAGCCATGGTGGTCGGCGGGCACATCCTGCTCGAAGACAACCCGGGCACCGGCAAAACCCAGCTGGCGCGAGGCCTTGCCAACTCCATCGACATGTCGTTCAAACGTATCCAGTTCACCCCGGACCTGCTGCCGTCCGACGTGGTCGGCGTCACCTACTACGACCAGAAGCGCGGCGAATTCGAATACCGCGAAGGCCCGATCTTCGCGTCCATCGTGCTCGCCGACGAAATCAACCGCGCCTCACCGAAAACACAGTCCGCACTACTCGAAGTCATGGAAGAGCAGAAGGTCACCGTCGACGGCGTCACCCACCCGGTGCCGCAGCCGTTCATGGTCATCGCCACCCAGAACCCGATCGAACAGCTCGGCACCTACAAGCTGCCGGAAGCGCAGATGGACCGTTTCCTCATCAAAACCACCATCGGCTATCCAAGCCACGACGTGAGCGTCAACATCCTGAAACAGGTCAACGTCACCGACCGCGCCGCCACCGTGCATCCGGTGCTCACCGGCGAAGACGTGCTGCGCATGCGCAACATCAGCGAAACCGTGCATCTCGACGACGCGATCCTCGAATACATCGTGCGACTGGTGGAAGCCACCCGCCACAACGAACGCATCCAAGTCGGCTCCTCCATGCGAGGCGCGCTCGCCTTGACCCGCTGCGCGCGCGTATGGGCCGCCTCCGACAACCGCGGCTACGTAGTGCCCGACGACGTCAAAAACCTCGCCGTACCCGTGCTCGCGCACCGCATCACCCTCACCGCCGAAGCCACCTTCGCCGGAAACACCCCCGAACAGATGATCGGCCAGATCCTCGAAGACGTGCCGGCCCCAACCCTGGGCGCCAACGCCTGAAACACAATCCACCCCGGCATACGCACCACACAATCCGAAAGGTCAAGGAATGCGGCATTCGCACACAGTGCAGCGCAGACGGACCATCCAACGATCCCTACGCCGCCTCAAACATCGCATCAAGCGACTGGCCACCTCATACGTGTCGCCGCTTGGCTGGGCGGTGGCGGCGCTCGCCGTCGCCTCGCTGGTGGCGTTCGTCCTGCTGGGGTGGCATGAGCTGCTGGCCATGGCGGTGGTGTTCGCGGTCATGCTGGCCGCGGCGGTCATGCTTTCCCTTGGCAACACCTCGTTCCAAGCCACCATCGACGTGTCCAGCAGACGCGTCACGGTGTCAGACACGGTGAAAGTCGACGTCTGCGTGGACAATTCGGGCCGCACCCCCACCACGTCGGCGCGCGGCGACCTGCCCATCGGAGACAACCACGAACGGTTCGCCATTCCCATGCTCGCCGCAGGCCAGTCACGCCAGACGACTGTGGAATTCACCGCCGTCAGCCGCGCGGTGCTGCCCATCGGCCCGCTATCCATCCGCAAAGGCGACCCGTTCGGTCTGATCCGCCACGAAAAGAAACTCGTGGACCAGATCAACGTGTTCATTCATCCGCAGACCGTGCTGCTCAGCACCCTGAACGCCGGCATTCCACGCGATTTGGAAGGTCAGCCAAGCGGCGAAATCGTCGACGACGACCTCGACTTCTACGGCCTGCGCGAATACGAGCCCGGCGATGACGTACGCAACGTGCATTGGCTCAGCTCCGCGAAAACCGGATCGCTTATGATCCGCCAATACGAAGCCACCCGCCGTACCGACACCGCTCTGACCATCAGCGTGAACCCGGATGATTACATCGATTCCCAGGAATTCGAACTGGCCGTATCCGTCCACGCCTCCATCGGCGTGCAATGCCTGCAGCAGAACCGGCCAGTCACCGCGCATGCCGGTTCCACGCACGCCATTCCGCGCAACGCCACGGAATTTCTCGATGGCTGCAGCGGCATCGACCCTGACATCGACGACAATCCCAACCTCGCGCAAACCACTCTCGAACATGCCCCCGACGCATCCTTCTACTTCTTCACCGTCGGCAGGCTCAAAACCATCGACGACATCAAACACATGGTCCTCGCACTCCCCCGCTCCGCAACCTGCGTGGTGCTTCAAGCCGCAACCGGCCAACCGCGCGCCATCAAACGCTACTCCGACTTCACCTTGGCAACCGTGGGAGACCTCAACGACCTCCCCATGATCATGGGGGTGCTGGCATGAGCACCACATTCACCAACACCGGCAATTTCACCGGCAACCTCACCGGCACAGGCACCAACTCCGCCAACACCAACACTGGCATGGCAACCGGCACAGGCACCGGCTCATGGGCGGACTCCACCCACTCCGTCATCTGGATGTCCCGCAGCGGCAAGTCCCCAGCCATGCCCAACACCAACCAGCCGCACGCCGCGCAATACGCAAGCCTCACGGTCGCCGCCCTACTGACCATCGCCGCAGCCAGCAACCTCATCGACGTATACGGCTCCGCCCTGTCTTGGACGAGCGCCGCAATCCCCGCCACCATCATCGGCTCGCTCGTGGCGCTTGCCGGTCTCGTTCCCGCGTTGCGCCTGTGGTGGCAGATGTTGTTCATGGCGTGTGCGCAGCTGGTGGTCGGCCCGGTCATCTTCCTGAATGGCACCACCATCGCCCATGTCATTCCCACATTGCGCACGTTGACGCAAGGGTGGATGCGGATGCTCGGCTCGTTCAAATACCTGCTGGCCATCGACCCGCCGACCGGCACCGGCGACGGCTCGCTGCTCGCCGTGTGGACGATTTGCCTGTGGGCCGCGCTGCTGGCCGGTATCTTCGCGGTTGCGGAGGATGGCCGGCTTACGATGGTCGCGGTCGTTCCCGTCGTGGCGAATCTCGCGATCTGCGCGCTGCTTGGCACGTCGAGCGGCTTCTACCGTATGGCGATCGGCACGATTATGGCGGTCGTGCTGGTGGTTTGGGTCAGCGCGCGTTGGAAACTGTTGGAATTGGGCCGTTGGCTCAGTTCCGTAGTCATCGTGCTGCTGGCTTCGGCTGTGGCGATCGGCGGATGCTTGGTGGTCGGGCAAAACCGCACCATTCTGCGCGACCATTATGATCCGCCGCTGAGCCCGTACGATTACACCAGCCCGTTGAGCGGCATGCGTTCGTATATCAAGAACCATAAGGACGATGTGCTGCTGACCGTCGACGATCTGCCGGCCGGTTCCACGGTGCGTTTGGCGGTTATGGACCGTTTCGACGGCAATGTGTGGAACCTGTCCGATTCCACCATGGCTTCGGATTCCTCCAACTACCATCGTGTGGGCGATTCCATCACAAACAACGCCACCGGCAAGCGGTTCACCGCGAAATTCACGGTCAATGACGGTTTGAGCGACTATTGGCTGCCGATGGCCGGCGCGGCTTCCAGCGTGAAGTTCGCCACATCGTCGGACGCCGATTCGTTCTACTACAACACCGACACCATGTCGGCGATCTACCCTTCGCGCACCTCTCCGGGATTGTCCTATACGGAAACCGGCGTCATTCCGCGGACGCCGACGGATAAGGAGATCGCCAAGGCGAATGCTTCCTCCATCAGCCAGCCCAAGGCGGAAGATGTGCCCGATTGCGTGGATAAGCTGGCCACCGCGATTGCGGGCGGCCAGTCCAAGGGCGGCGAGGCCGCGCAGGCTCTTGCCGACAAGCTCAGGGAATCCGGCTGGTTCTCCCATGGTTTGAATGGCGATTACCCGTCCAGGGCCGGTCACGGCAACTATCGCATCGACCAGCTGCTCGCCGGCAGTGCGATGGTCGGAGACAGCGAGCAATACGCTTCCGCGATGGCGCTTATGGCCCGCAGTCTCGGCTTGCCGAGCCGCGTAGTGCTGGGCTTCCTGCCGAAGAACGACGAGGGCGAGATCAGTGACAGCCGCACCGAGAAGCATGGCAAAACCACCACCACGAAATTCACCGGCAACGATGTGACCGCTTGGGTGGAGATCAAGCTGGACGGTTACGGATGGGTGGCGTTCTACCCGACACCGAAGGAAACGAAGGTTCCCGACGAGAACCAGAATCTCACTCCGCCCAATCCGCAGACCTTGGTGCGTCAGCCTCCGGTGCCGCTTACCGATCCGCTGCGTGACGACAACCAAGCCAAGGGCAAAACATCGCTTGGCGGCAGCATGGCCGACGAGACGCCGACGAGCCTGTTCTGGCAGCGTTTCGGCAGAATCGTCAGAAAAGTCGCCATCTACGGCAGCCCTCTGTGGACGGTGCTCATCGTCTGCGGCCTGCTGCTCGCCATCAAGTCGATCGCCCTGGCTCGGGCGCGCAGGCATGGCAGCGCATCGCAACGCGTCGCTGCCGGATGGCAGGCGGTCGCGGCGCTTGCCCGGCAAAGCGGCCTTGACGTCCAAGGCACCAGAAACGAGCAGGCGCAGGCCATCGCCGAACAGATGGGCTTCGAAGCCGATACACTGCTCGCGCTGGGCAGGGAGGCTGATTACGCGGCCTTCTCCGGAGGCGATGTCACGCAGGAGCATGCGGAACGCTACTGGCATGACATCGCCGAAGAACGAAAGTTCATGCTCGGCTCGCTGCCGACGTTCCGCAGGTGGCGGGCGAAACTATCGCTTGCGGACATGTTCCACTTCCGGAAAATCCGCTTGCGGAAAATCGGTGTGAAAGGGCGGGACTCATGAACGTCAAACATATTGAGGTCGGTCTGAACAGCAATATCGGCTTGCGTAGGAAAGACAACCAGGACAGCGCCTGCGCAAGCCACGGCGTGTATGTGGTGTGCGACGGCATGGGTGGCGGCAAGGGCGGCAAGCAGGCCAGTTCCGATGTTGCGGAACGGTTCGCGCGTTTGGCCGAACTGCCGACGCGCGATCTTGACGCGATTGACGAAACGCTGATCCTTGCCCAGCAGGAGGTGCTCCGTCTGGGTGAGCAGCTCGGCGGCGTTGCGGGCACTACCATCAGCGGCGTGCTGCTGCCGACGCGTGTCGGCGATGACGCGATATGTTCCGACGAACGGTGTTACATCGTCAATGTGGGCGATTCCCGCACGTACCATATGCGCGCCGACGGCAATGGCGCGTGGCTGGCGGATTCGCTGACGTGCATCACCCGCGACCATTCGGAACGGCAGAACGCCATCGATTCGGGGCAGATGCTGCCCGATGAGGCGAGCCGTTGCATTCCGCGCAACATCATCACGCAATGTGTCGGCGCGCCTGCCGGCATCCAGCCTGACTGGTACGCCGCGCGTGCGGACGGACGGTTCATCATCTGTTCCGATGGGCTGCATGCGCAGATCGGCCGTGAGCAGCTTGCCGAGATCGCGGCGGCGTACGCCGACCCGCAGATGGCCGCGGACATGCTGGTACGCGCCGCGCTGAACGCCGGCGGCCGCGACAACATCACCGTCATCGTGGTGGATATGCGTTCCGATATGCCGTGCGACGAGGATTGGAACGTCAGCAAGATCGGCGATGACGAGGATATCGACGATGCGCTGGACGGTACGTTGCAAACGTTACGAGTCATTCAATAAGATGGTTACAGACCACGAGACAAGGAGATCATGATGGTCGATTTCGATGCCGCGGTGGCGGCCGTGCAGGATCCGAACGCCGATCCCGTGTTCCTGGCGAAAATCGCGTACGAGAATCCGGAATTCGGTGCGAATGTCGTTGCCAATCCGCGAGCGTACCCGGGTCTGAAGCGTTGGGTCGCCGAATTCGGCGATGAGCGCGCCCGCCAGCAGCTGGTGGCGATGGGCTGGCCGGTTCCGCAAAATGGCGTGCAGCCGCATCTGATTGCCGAGCCGACGGCCCAGCCAATGGCCGAACCGGTTGCCGAACAGGTCCAGCCGGAGCAGCAGTATCAGCCGGCAGTGGCGGAACAGTTCCAGCAGGAGCAGCAGTATCAGCCGGAACAGCCGGTGAACCAGCAATACGGTCAGGACGCTGCCTATGCGGCGTCCAACGAGGCTTCGACCGAGTATGTCGACCCATACATGAATCCCGCCGATTTGTCCGAAGTGGCCGATTATTCATCGAGCCAGCCGCAGAACGAGCCGGAACAGCAGTATGCCGAACAGCAGTATGCCGCGGCCCAGGAATCGCCGGCAGACGCGGGGTTCACCGCGGAACTGGCCATGACCACCACCGATCAGATGTTGATGGCCCGTATCGCCAGCGAAGCGCCGGAGCTTCGTCCGTGTCTTGCGCGCAATCCGTACATCTATCCGGAATTGCTTGCCTGGCTTGGCCAGTTGAACGATTCGGCCATCAACGCGGCCATTCGTCTGCGCCAGCAGTGAGCTAACGCCGATTATCAGACCATTTGAAACATAAGGGGTTGTCGCGGGAATCTCCGTGACAACCCCTTATCGTCTTACCGCTAACCGTCCGCGCCGACGCTGTCAACACAAATCGTCAACGCAGTCCGTCAGCGTAATCGTGTCTTCACTGACAAACGCCCTCACTGTTTGCGGAATTGGAAGAACTGGTCGCCGATACGCACCGTGCATGGCGCCTCCAGCTGCATCGGCTTGTGTTCCACTTTGGTTTCGACATCGTCTTGGATGATGTACGTGCCGTTGAGCGAACCGTAATCCTCTATCCACAGCGTGCCATCCTGGTCGAAGCTGATCGCCGCATGGTTGCGTGAGATTGTGCGCGTCGGATCCTCCAGCTTGACCGATTTGGCGCCGGCGGGCACTTCGGCCGAAGGCTTGCGGCCAAGGAGCACGCCCATATCCACGATCACCTGCTGTCCGGTCTGCTCGTTGTCCAGCACGTACGTGTGCTTCGGCTGCTTCATGGTGAAGGCTTCGGAAAGCACGGTGCCGTCCCAGTCGATATCGTCCTCGTCCGAAACGGCAGCGTCGCCCTTCGCAACGGAAACATCCTGCATATCGTGGTCGCCCGACTCGTTCTGTGCGGCGAGCCGTTCGCGTGTTTCCAAGGAATCGGCGACATTGTCGACGGGTTCGGCTGTGGGTTGCGCCATCACCGTGACGTCATCGTCATACCACCCTGGTTCGGGCGGCGGCGGGTAAGGTAGAAAACTCATATTCCCATTGTAGGAAGGTGACGTCCATGCCGTCTGACGATACTCATTCTGCAATACGATGCTCGCATATTCCGTCTCAAAATATTATGCTGTAACTCGTCAAAAGAGACGGACACGTCGATGTTTCCCTCCGTGTTCACGGATTCGACATTCAAAAAAAGGAAAAAGGATAAGAAGGACTTTTCACATGGCGAACACTCCTCCGTATGGTCAACCGCAGAATGGACAACCGCAGTATAACCAGCCTCCGCAGCCGCAGGCGCCAAACTACAGTCAGCCACAGCCGGGCGGGCCTCAATACGGACAGCCGCAATCCATGCCGTACGGCCAGCCGCAGCAATACGGACAACCGCAACCTTATGGACAGCCTCAGCCGCCGATGCCGCAGTATGGTCAGCCGCGGCCGATGCCGTACGGTCAGCCCGCCATGCCCCAGCCCACCGCGTCTCAACCGGCGGTTCCACAGCCTGCGATGCCACAATATGCCCAATCGCAACAATACGGTCAGCCGCAACCGCCAATGCCCGGCAACTTTCCTTCCCAGCAAGCCGGCGCCGCGGCCAAAAATAAGCCGCCGGTCGCCATTATCATCGGCGCGGTGGCCGCAGTCGTCGTCATCGCGCTGGCAGCGGTGTTCTTCCTTACGAATCGCGTCAGCCGTTCCGATTACGAGGAAGCGCTGGTCCAAACGCAGGCGTTGGAAAGCAGCTATACAGCCATCAATGAGGAATTCAGCTCGGCGGCGAGCGCAACGGACAACGATTCATCCTCCGCTTATGACGAGGGCAAGAAGAAGTTGAAGACCTTCAAGCAGGACAGCGACAAGCTGGCTGCCATGAAGGCCGTGAAAAAAGACAAGGACGTCAAGGAGAAGTACGAGACGTTCGAGCGGGACCGTGCGAAATACGAGAGGTACATGAACGATCTGGCCCAGACCATGCCCGCGCTCATGAAGATGACGCATACCTGCACGAAGCTGCCGAAATTCGACTCCGCCGACATGTCTTCGTACTATCGCGATCTTTCCAAGGCGCTCGAAAGCTGTGCCGCCGACGCCGGCGATCTGGCCAAGGTTCCCATCAAGTCCTATGCCGAGTATGGCGCGGATATGCAGGAAAGCGTCAGCAAGAAGAAGGACATTGTGGATCAGATGGCCGATCTGAATCTCAACGATATCGAGTATGGGTCCGCCGATTACGAAAAGCTTCAGGATCTTCATGCGAAGATGTCCGACATCGATTCGCCGACCCTGGATCAGTCCGATTTGCAAAAGGCCGCGAAGGAGGCCGATCTCAGCGGTTCGTTGAAGGATCTGGAAACCACGCTTTCGGAGAAGATCAAGTAACGTCAAAAGACGACTGCGAAACCCTCCCCCGCGATTAATCCACAACCTCGCAATCCCACGACATATAGATATAGCGAAAGGCGGAACCGACCGGTATTGGTCGGTTCCGCCTTTCGCTATGTCAGATGATTCGTCTGTCGACTATCGTGAGGGGAATCTCACAGGGTATCGCCCAGATCGGTCTGGCCGCCGTTGTCGTCCAGGAAGTCATCCGGGTTGAAGTCATCGCCCAGCTTCAGGTCGCCGAAGTCGATGTTGGAGAAGTCCACATCGGACAGGTCGGTGTCGCCGAAGGAGCTGTCGGTGCCTTCGCCGCCCAAACCGAAGTTCGGGTAGATGGTGTCGCGGATGGCCTTGTCGGGCTCCACCGTGGCATTGCGGTAACGGGCAAGGCCGGTACCTGCCGGGATGAGTTTACCGATGATGACGTTCTCCTTGAGGCCCTTCAGGTCATCGACCTTCTGGTTCAGGGCGGCTTCGGTGAGCACGCGGGTGGTCTCCTGGAAGGAGGCCGCGGACAGCCAGGAATCGGTGGCCAGCGAAGCCTTGGTGATGCCCATCAGCTCCGGACGGCCGGCGGCCGGCTTGCCACCGTTCTTCACGGCTTCCATGTTGGCGGCCTTGAAGCGTGCCTTGTCCACGAGTTCGCCCGGCAGCAGGTCGGTGTCGCCGGAGTCGATCACGGTGATGCGACGCAGCATCTGGTGCACGATGACCTCGATGTGCTTGTCGTGGATATCCACGCCCTGGGAGCGGTACACGGTGTGCACTTCCTCCACGATGTTCACCTGTGCGGCGCGCGGGCCGAGGATGCGCAGGATCTTCTTCGGGTCGACGGAGCCTTCGATGAGCTGGGTGCCGGCTTCGACATGGTCGCCGTCCTTGACCAGCATCGGCGCACGACGGGTCACCGGGTAGACGATCGGCTCGACGGAGTCGTCGTCCGGCTTCAGGGTGACCTGACGGCCGCGCTCGGTGTCTTCCACCTTGACCACGCCGGCGAACTCCGCGATCGGAGCCTCGCCCTTCGGGGTACGGGCTTCGAAAAGCTCGGTGACACGCGGAAGACCCTGGGTGATATCGGAAGCGGAAGCGACGCCGCCGGAGTGGAAGGAACGCAGCGTCAGCTGGGTACCAGGCTCACCGATGGACTGTGCTGCCACGATGCCGACGGCCTCGCCGACATCCACCAGCTTGTTGGTGGCCAGGGACCAGCCGTAGCACTTGGCGCACACGCCACGCTTGGATTCGCAGGTCAGCACGGAACGGGCCTTGACCTCTTCCACGCCGTGGGCAACGAGATCGTTGAGCACGTCCATGGACAGGGCGTCGCCGGCCTTGTACAGCACGGTCTCGCCGTCGGCCGGGTCGATGACGTCGGCCGCGAGCAGACGGGAGTACGGGCCACCGTCGGCGGCCTTGACCAGGTGCAGGTTGCCTTCGGCATCGCGTTCGCCGACCTTCATGGTCAGGCCGCGCTTGGTGCCGCAGTCCTCCTCGCGCACGATCACGTCCTGGGAGACGTCCACCAGACGACGGGTCAGGTAGCCAGACTCTGCGGTACGCAGTGCGGTATCGGCCAGACCCTTACGCGCGCCGTGCTGGGAGATGAAGTATTCCAGCACGGACAGGCCCTTACGGTAGTTGGACTTGACCGGTCGAGGAATGATCTCGCCCTTCGGATTTGCCACCAGGCCTCGCATACCTGCGATCTGGTTGATCTGCATCATGTTTCCTCGTGCACCGGACTGCACGATGATGGCCAGGTTGTTCTTGGAATCGAAGTGTTCCTCAACCGCCTCGGAAACCTCGCTGGTGCACTTGGTCCACAGGTCGACCAGTTCCTGACGACGCTCCTCTTCGGTGAGCATACCGATTTCGTAGTTCTCGTTGACCTTGTCGGCTTCGCCTTCGTACTTTTCGATGTACTCGTCCAGTTCCGGCGGCTGGATAACGTCGGAGAACGCGAAGGACACGCCGGACCACGGTGCGCGGGTGAAGCCCAGATCCTTCAGGGCGTCCAGCGTCACGGCCACCTGAGCGGTGGAGTAACGGGTCGCGATGTCGTCGACGATCTTGCTCAGACGCTTCTTCGGCGCCTGCTCGTTGACGAACGGGTAGTCGACCGGCAAGGTGCCGTTGAACAGGATACGGCCGTAGGAGGTGGCGAACAGGACGGAGCCGTCATGGAAACGCTCCTCCTTGACCACGTCCGGGCTGCCCGGTTCCGGATCGACGACCTTGACCTCGCCCGGCTCCCAGTCCTTCGGCAGCACGAAGTCCTGCGGAAGGCGGATGAGCACCTTGGCCTGCATGTCGATCTCGTGCTTGTCGAGCGCCATTTCGGCCTCTTCCAGCGAGGAGAACACGCGGCCCTGGCCCTTGGCGCCGTCGATGACGGTGGTCAGGTAGTACAGACCGAGGATCATGTCCTGGCTCGGCATGGTCACGGTGTGGCCGTCTGCCGGCTTCAGGATGTTGTCGGAAGCCATCATCAGGGAACGGGCCTCAGCCTGGGCTTCGGCGGACAGCGGCAGGTGGACTGCCATCTGATCGCCATCGAAGTCGGCGTTGAATGCGGCGCAGGCAAGCGGCGGCAGGTGGATGGCCTTGCCTTCCACCAGGATCGGCTCGAATGCCTGGATGCCCAGACGGTGCAGCGTAGGTGCACGGTTCAGGAGCACCGGATGCTCGGAGATGACCTCTTCGAGCACGCCCCACACTTCGGAGTCGGCGCGGTCCACGAGGCGCTTGGCGCTCTTCATGTTCTGCGCGAAGCCCTGGTCCACGAGACGCTTGATGACGAACGGCTTGAACAGCTCGAGGGCCATCGGCTTCGGCAGACCGCACTGGTGCATGCGCAGGGACGGGCCGACCACGATCACGGAACGGCCAGAGTAATCCACACGCTTACCGAGCAGGTTCTGACGGAAACGGCCCTGCTTGCCCTTGAGCATGTCGCTCAGGGACTTGAGCGGACGGTTCGAAGCGCCGGTGACCGGACGGCCACGACGGCCGTTGTCGAACAGGGAGTCGACGGCTTCCTGGAGCATGCGCTTCTCGTTGTTGAGCATGATCTCCGGGGCGCCGAGCTCGATGAGGCGCTTCAGACGGTTGTTACGGTTGATCACACGACGGTAGAGGTCGTTGAGGTCGGAGGTGGCGAAACGGCCACCGTCGAGCTGCACCATCGGGCGCAGGTCCGGCGGGATGACCGGGATCACGTCGAGCACCATGGCCTCCGGCTTGTTGCCGGTGGTCAGGAACGCGTTGACGACCTTCAGACGCTTCAGGGCGCGGGCCTTGCGCTGGCCGGTGCCCGTGTCGATCTCTTCGCGCAGCTGCTTGGAGGCTGCCTCGAGGTCGAAGTCCTGCAGACGCTTCTTGATGGCTTCGGCGCCCATGCAGCCTTCGAAGTAATCGCCGTAGCGGTCTTCCATCTCACGCCACAGGTCGACGTCGCCTTCCATGTCTCCCGGCTTCAGGGTCTTGAAGCGGTCGAACACGGCGCTCAGACGCTGGATCTGCTCGTCGTAGCGGGTACGGATGGCGGCCATTTCACGCTCGGCGCTGTTGCGCAGCTTGGCGCGTGCGGAGCCCTTGGCTTCGCCTTCGGCTTCGAGCTCGGCCAAATCGGCTTCGACCTTCTTGGCGCGCTCCTCGATTTCGGCGTTGCGGCGCTTCTCGAGGTTGGCGATCTCGTTGTCGAACTCCTGCTGCAGGTCCGGCAGGTCCTGATGACGCTGCTCTTCGTCCACCTTGGTGACCATGTAGGCCGCGAAGTAGATGACCTTCTCGAGGTCCTTCGGCGCGATGTCCAGCAGGTAGCCCAGTCGGGACGGCACACCCTTGAAGAACCAGATGTGGGTCACCGGAGCGGCGAGCTCGATGTGGCCCATGCGCTCACGACGCACACGGCTCTTGGTGACTTCCACGCCGCAGCGTTCGCAGACGATGCCCTTGAAGCGCACGCGCTTGTACTTGCCGCAGGCGCATTCCCAGTCGCGGGTAGGTCCGAAGATCTGCTCGCCGAACAGGCCGTCTTTCTCCGGCTTCAGGGTACGGTAGTTGATGGTCTCCGGCTTCTTGACCTCGCCGTAGCTCCAGTTACGGATGTCGTCGGCGGTGGCCAGTCCGATCCTCAGTTTGTCAAATTCGTTGACGTCCAGCACTCTATTGTCCTGTCTATCGATTCTTAATGCTTATCACGTTGTTCGGGGATTGGCCGCGCTGCACGCTGTGCTGCAGCGCGGCCAATCCTTTCAATCACTGGAATTCGGGCTCCTCGGCAACCTGGTCTTCCTTGGCGGCGGCGTCAGGACGCGCACCGATGTTGAAGCCGAGGTCATCGGAGGAAGTGGACGGATCGTCATCCTCGTCCTTCATGTCGATAGCCACGCCGTCGGCGTTGAGCACTTCGACATTCAGGGACAGGGACTGCATTTCCTTAAGCAGCACCTTGAAGGACTCCGGGATGCCTGCCGGCGGCAGATTCTCGCCCTTCACGATGGCGCCGTAGACGCGCACGCGGCCGTCGACGTCATCGGACTTGGTGGTCATCATTTCGTGCAGCGTGTAGGCGGCACCGTAGGCCTCGAGGGCCCACACTTCCATCTCGCCGAAGCGCTGGCCACCGAACTGAGCCTTGCCGCCCAGCGGCTGCTGGGTGATCATGGAGTACGGGCCGGTGGAGCGGGCGTGGATCTTGTCGTCGACCAGGTGGTGCAGCTTCAGCATGTACATGTAGCCCACGGAGATCGGCTTCGGGAACGGTTCGCCGGTACGGCCGTCGAACAGGGTCGCCTTGCCGTCGGGGCCGACGAGCTTGTTGCCGTCGCGGTCCGGAAGGGTGCAGCTGAGCAGGCCCTTGATGGTTTCCGGACGGACGCCGTCGAACACCGGGGTGGCCACCGGAGTGCCCGGAGCGCCCTTTTCGGCGCCCTGCGGCACGTACTTCTTCCAAGCGGCCTCGGCATCCGGATCCAGGGAGATGTCCCAGCCGGCGTGCGCGATCCAGCCGAGGTGCAGTTCCAGCACCTGGCCAAGGTTCATTCGAGAAGGCACGCCCAGCGGGTTCAGCATGATGTCGACCGGAGTACCGTCGGCGAGGAACGGCATGTCCTCTTCCGGCAGGATGCGGGAGATGACGCCCTTGTTGCCGTGACGGCCGGAGAGCTTGTCGCCCTGGGTGATCTTACGGTGCTGTGCGATGTAGACGCGAATCATCTGGTTCACGCCGTTCGGCAGTTCGTCGCCGTCTTCCTCGGCGTCTTCGCGGGTGATTTCCTTGACCGCGATGACGGTGCCGGTCTCGCCGTGAGGCACGCGCAGCGAGGTGTCACGCACTTCGCGGCTCTTCTCACCGAAGATGGCGCGCAGTAGGCGCTCTTCCGGAGTCAGCTCGGTCTCGCCCTTCGGGGTGACTTTGCCGACCAGGATGTCGCCGGCTTCGACTTCGGCGCCGATGCGGATGATGCCACGCTCGTCGAGGTTGGCCACCGCGTCCTCGCCGACGTTCGGCAGGTCGCGGGTGATCTCTTCGGCGCCCAGCTTGGTTTCGCGGGCGTCGATCTCGTACTCCTCGATGTGGATGGAGCTCAGGGTGTCGTCCTGCACGAGGCGCTGGGAGATGATTACAGCATCCTCGTAGTTGTAGCCGTTCCACGGCATGAAGGCGATGAGCAGGTTCTTGCCCAGTGCCATCTCGCCCTTCTGGGTTGCCGGACCATCGGCCAGCACGGTGCCGGCTTCCACGCGTTCGCCGTCGTGGATGAGCGGGACCTGGTTGTAGCAGGTGGTCTGGTTGGAACGCTGGAACTTGGCCAGCTTGTAGGAGCTGGTGGTGCCATCGTCGTTCATGGTACGGATGATGTCGGCGGACACGTAGGTCACCACGCCCGGCTTCTCGGCCAGGATGACGTCGCCGGAATCGACGGCGGCGCGCCATTCGGCGCCGGTGCCCACGAGCGGACGCTCGGATTCGATCAGCGGCACGGCCTGACGCTGCATGTTGGTGCCCATCAGCGCTCGGTGGCCCTCATCGTGCTCCAGGAACGGAATCAGGGAGGCGCCGACGGAAACCATCTGACGCGGGGAGACGTCCATGTAATCGACGGAGCTGACCGGCACATCGACCGCTTCCTCTTCGCCGACTCGGGCAAGGGCCTGCTTCTTGACGAAGTTGCCGTTCTCGTCGAGCTCCTGGTTGGCCTGGGCGATGACGTGCTCGGCATCGCGGTCTGCGGTCATGTACTCGACTTCGTCGGTGACGTGGCCGTTGACGACCTTGCGGTACGGGGTCTCGATGAAACCGAACGGGTTGATGCGTCCGAAGGTTGCCAGGGAGCCGATCAGACCGATGTTCGGGCCTTCAGGAGATTCGATCGGGCACATACGGCCGAAGTGGGACGGGTGCACGTCTCGCACTTCCATGGAGGCGCGGTCGCGGGACAGGCCGCCGGGGCCCAGAGCGGACAGACGACGCTTGTTGGTCACGCCAGCCAGCGGGTTGTTCTGATCCATGAACTGGGACAGCTGGGAGGTTCCGAAGAACTCCTTGATGGTGGCGTTCACCGGACGGATGTTGATCAGGGACTGCGGGGTGATGGCCTCGGGATCCTGGGTGGTCATACGTTCGCGGACCACACGCTCCATACGGCTCAGACCGGTGCGCAGCTGGTTCTGGATCAGCTCGCCGACCTGGCGGATACGACGGTTGCCGAAGTGGTCGATATCGTCGACGTCCACGCGCAGGTCAACGTCCTGGCCGTCGCGCTTGCCCGGGAACTTGGTCTCGCCCGCATGCAGGGTGACCAGGTACTTGATGGTGGCGATGATGTCCTCGCGGGACAGGCTGCGGTCGTTGACGTCCTTTTCCAGACCAAGCTTGCGGTTGATCTTGTAACGGCCGACGCGGGCCAGATCGTAACGCTTGGTGTTGAAGTAGAAGGAGTCCAGCAGGTTCTTGCCGGCTTCCGGAGTCGGGGTGTCGGCCGGACGGATCTTGCGGTACAGGTCGGTCAGGGCCTCGTCCTGGGTCTGCACGGTCTCCTTGGCGAGCGCGTCCATGACCAGCGGGTAGTCCTTGAAGGCGTCGGCAATTTCATCCTTGGTCATGCCGATGGCCATGAGGAACACGATGGCGGACTGCTTGCGCTTGCGGTCCACACGCACGCCGAGGACGTCGCGCTTGTCGATCTCGAACTCGAGCCATGCGCCACGGCTCGGGATGATCTTCGCGCCGAAGACTTCCTTATCGGAGGTACGGTCCTGGGAACGGTCGAAGTACACGCCCGGGGAACGCACGAGCTGGGACACGATCACTCGCTCGGTACCACCGATGATGAAGGTGCCGTGCGGGGTCTGCAGCGGGAAATCGCCCATGAACACGGTCTGGGACTTGATTTCGCCGGTGTCGCCGTTCTCGAATTCGGCGTTCACGTACAGCGGCGCGGAGTAGGTGTAATCCTTCTCCTTGCATTCCTGCACGGTGTGGCGCGGTTCTTCGAAGTACGGATCGGAGAAGGTCAGGCTCATGGTCTGAGCGAAGTTCTCGATCGGGGAGATCTCCTGGAAGACCTCGTCAAGACCGGAGGTGTGGGGCACGGTGTTGGTGCCGTTCTCCAGATCCTCCTGGACTCGCTTCTGCCAGCGCTCGTTGCCGATGAGCCAGTCAAAGCTGTCAGTCTGTACACCCAACAGGTAGGGTACATCAATGGGCTCGCGGATGGAGCCGAAATTCACACGGTCCGACGCCTTGTGCAGATCAATATCATGCTGGTCGGCGCGTGCGATGATGGTGGTGGTGTTCGTCGTAGCCTCAGCCAATGGACGTTCCTTATCGCTCGCTAATCGTATCGATATGTTTCCCCGGAAGCGCTCTCATTGGCCACCATATGCCTAATACGCGGGCGCTTCTTCCTTGTCAGCGTGCCCGCTATATGACACGCATCTACGCAAAGTCATAAGAATAGCATAACCTGTAGATTTTATTCCACTGTGATGCCGACCGGTTCCGACTTGGTTTTCGCATGTCCTTTGACCGACAGTTGGGCCGAATACACGCCACGGTCCACGTTCGGCAGGTCCGCCGCGTCGGCGCATTCGCTGCCGGAACGCACGCCCGGCCAAGTGATCGTCTGCTTGACCTCGTCGCCCTTGGCTATCAGCCGGTAATCCGTGTCCACGGGGCATACGTTCGATTTCCAGACCACGTCCTTGCCCGACTTGATCGTCAGCACCATGCCCGCCTGGGACACGTCGATCAGACAGCCAGCCTTGCCGGAACTGTTGTATTTCACGGAAGCGGTGAAGTCCATCGTGCCGCCCACACCGAAGCTCGATGCGGCCGGAGTAAGCGACAGCGCGACGTTGGATGCGTCGCAATCGGGGACGCTGCTTTTCTGCTGTTGGGTCGGCGACGGCACCTCCTTGCGGGAGATCGCGTAAACATCGGCATGGTGGATTTCGCGGTTGACAGCGACGACGCCCTGCGTCAGCGAATACAGGCAGAATACGATGAAGCTCAGCACCAGCACCGTCGCGATACCGAAAACGATGCGGCGGCGGCGATACATCGCCTGCTGTTGTTTCGTACGTTTCTTACCGGTCCGCGGGGAGGTCTTGTGAGCCATGGCTCCCAGTCTAGCGTGTCATCCTCCGTGCGGCACCGCGGCCGCACGCACCACGCATGCCGTGTACGTTACACCGGCAGCCGCACCCCTCCCCCGGGCAGGATTTCGATCAGACCGTCCTCGTCAAGCGACGCGATGCATTTGTCCAGCTGCACGTGGTCTTTCCACAGCCGTTCGACGCTCTTGCGATCAAGCACCGTCTCGCCATCCGGCAGGCCGCGCAGCGCGTTCAGCACCAGCCCGCGCACCTGCCGGTCCGTACCTTGGAATCGTTGGCGTGGTCGCGTACGCCGCTGCCCCAATCCCGGTCTTCCGTTGCGTAGGAACGCGCATTTTCCGGCGATCGGACAGGCTTCGCATAATGGCGATTTCGCAGTGCACACCGTCGCGCCGAGTTCCATGACGGCCTGGTTCCACACGACGGACGGGCGATCGAAACGACGGCATTTCGCGGAATCATCGTCCGGCAGCAGCTGTTTCGCCAGCGCGCGTTCCGCGGGACTTGCGCTGCCGCCGAGCGATTCGACGCCGACGAACGCACGTGACAGCACACGGCGGATGTTCGTGTCGACCACCGCGATACGTTCGCCGAAAGCGAACGACAGCACCGCGCTTGCCGTGTAATCACCGATGCCGGGCAGAGCAAGCAATTCGTCGTACGTATGCGGCAGCTCGTCGGCGTAATCGTATGCGATGACGTGCGCGCATTCCTGCAATCGCAGGGCGCGCCGCGGATAGCCAAGCCGCCCCCATGCGGTGATCACGTCGGATTTCGGGGCGTCGGCGAGCGCGGCTGCGTCCGGCCATCGGTCCATCCATGCGGTCCAATACGGCACGACGCGGCCCATCTGCGTCTGCTGGCTCATCACTTCGGAAACGAGCACGCCCCACGGTGTGGTGCGGCCGAATCGCCATGGCAGGTCGCGCGCGTTGGTCTGCCACCATTGCGCGAGCGTCGTTGCGATTTCGTCAGCATCGGAAGCATCGGAGGTGACGGCGGTGGCGGAATCGGCAAAGTCGTCAAAGTCGGCGTCACGTACGGCGGTGTCGTATGTGGTGTTCGTGTCGTTCATCGTTCCTATTCTTAGCATTTATGACGAACGAAGAACATACCGATAACGCGCAGGGCGCAACGCGCGACGCCGAGACGCAGGCGGCCGAAGCCAAGGTCGAGAAGATGTTCGAATACGGGTACCGCAAGTCCAATTACGGCCCGGACGAACTGGTGACCGACGCGCACGGCAATCCGATTTCCGTGGTGGACGCGATGCTGAGCGCGAAGGACGCGGCGAAGGCGGAGACCTCCACCCCGCACCTGTGCTACTACTCCCCGCGTATTCCGGGCAACACGGGTTCCGCGATCCGCCTGTGCGCCGTGACGGGAACGATTCTGCACCTGGTGGAACCTTTGGGTTTCAATCTGCGGGATACCAAGCTGCGCCGTGCGGGGCTCGACTACCATGACATGGCGCATGTGGTGCTGCACCCGAATTTCGAGGATCTGGTGGAATCGATGCCGGATTCGCGCATCATCGCCTTCACCGCGCACGCCACCAAGCTGTACACCGACATCGAATACAGGCCGACCGACATCCTGCTGTTCGGTCCGGAGCCGGGCAATATCCCCGATCCGATGGACATCATGGCCGGCCCGCATGTGGCCGAGCAGGTGCGTCTGCCGATGCGTCCTTCGCTGCGTAGCCTGAATCTCACCAACTGCGCCTCCATCGCCATCTACGAAGCCTGGCGACAGTTGAACTTTGCCGGCGGTAAGTAAAAACAGTTTTACAAACGCAAAAGAGCCCGGCCCTCCGTGCAGGAAGGTCGGGTTCTTTCGTAAGAACGTCAGTTCTTGAAGGAGTGGATCGGCGCCGGAATGCGGCCGCCACGGGTCACGAAGGCCTCGCAGCTGGTCTGGTTCACCGGAATGATCGGCGCGTAGCCCATGAGGCCGCCGAAGTTGGCCATCTCGCCCACGCCCTTGCCTTCCACCGGGATTACACGCACGGCGGTGGTCTTCTGGTTGACCATGCCGATGGCCGCCTCGTCGGCGATGATGCCGGAAATGGTGGCCGCGGTGGTGTCGCCGGGGATGGCGATCATGTCAAGGCCGACGGAGCATACGCAGGTCATGGCCTCAAGCTTTTCGATCTTCAGGCAGCCGTTGTTGGCCGCGTCGATCATGTTCTTGTCTTCGGAGACCGGAATGAACGCGCCGGACAGGCCGCCCACATAGGAGGACGCCATGATGCCGCCCTTCTTCACCTGGTCGTTGAGCATGGCGAGCGCGGCGGTGGTGCCTGGGGCGCCCACCTGTTCGAGGCCGATCTTCTCCAGCACTTCGCCGACGGAGTCGCCCACGGCGGGGGTCGGGGCGAGCGAGAGGTCGATGATGCCGAATGGCACTCCGAGTCGGCGGGAGGCCTCCTGGGCCACCAGCTGGCCGACGCGCGTGATCTTGAACGCGGTGCGCTTGATGGTTTCGCACAGGAATTCAAAGTCCTTGCCCTTGGCTTCGTCGAGCGCGCGGGAGACCACGCCCGGTCCGGAGACGCCAACGTTGATGACCGCGTCGCCTTCGGTCACGCCGTGGAAGCCGCCGGCCATGAACGGGTTGTCGTCCGGGGCGTTGCAGAACGCCACGAATTTGACGCAGCCATAGGAGTCGTTGTCGGCGGTGGCGTGCGCGATGTCCTTGATGATGTGGCCGAGCAGTTCGACGGAGTTCATGTCGATGCCGGTTTTGGTGGAGCCCACGTTCACGGAGGAGCAAACGATGTCGGTTTCGGACAGGGCCTGCGGCAGGGAGCGGATGAGCATTTCCTCAGCCGGGGTCATGGACTTGGACACGAGCGCGGAGTAGCCGCCGATCAGGTCGACGCCGACCTTCTTGGCCGCGCGGTCGAGTGCGTGTGCGATCTTGACAAAATCCTCGGAGCTCTTGCAGGAGCTTGCGCCGACCAGGGAAATCGGGGTGACGGTGATGCGCTTGTTGACGATCGGGATGCCGAAATCGCGTTCGATGGCCCGGCCGGTGGACACGAGGTCCTTGGCGTACGTGGTGATCTTGTTGTAGATGTTCTCGCAGACCTCGTCGACGCTGTCGGCTGCGCAATCCAGCAGGCTGATGCCCATGGTGATGGTGCGCACGTCGAGCTTCTCCTGCTCGATCATCTGGTTGGTCTCGTGGACCTCCATGATATTCAGCATAGGTGTTTCCTTTTCTCCCCTATCAGACGCGGTGCATCTTGGTGAAGATCTCTTCGCGCTGGCAGCGGATGCGCACGCCGATCTCGTCGCCGAGCTTTTCGAGGTCGTCCACGACCTCGCCGAATTCCTTGTCGGCATTGGAATAGTCGACAATCATCATCATGTTGAAGAAACCGTTGATGATGGTCTGAGAGATATCGAGCACGTTGACCTGATGTTCGGACAGATAGGTGCAGACGCGTGCGATGATGCCGACAGTGTCCTGGCCGACGACGGTGATGATTGCCTTGTTCATGGAACTCCCTAAATGCTAGGTGCGAATATCCAGTTACCGTCTCGGCGAATTGCCGGACGTGCCCTCAAGTATAGGAAAGGCACGTGCCAAAACACCCCTCTCTCCCGCTTTTCGCATTACATGGTGAGACGCCACACGCGCATGTCAGTAGTCAAACGTTTACCTAGGTCGTCACCGCCCACGGATTCACCCGCGCCGTGTCGCAACACAGCATGACATGCAACATCCGCCGGCAAATTACAACGCAGCGCACATATCGTGCCCATATCGCGTACATACCCCTGCACATACGGCAGCGGCCCCGCACCCGCCGTGTCACAAGGAACACGCAGGAACGGGGCCGCCGGATACGGCTCTACGTCTTAGCGCCAAATACCGTTCAATGCACGCGCATCAACCGCATCGATCTTGCCGGACGACGCGATGCGAAGCTCACCGTCGCCATCAGCGCCTTGGAACAGCATGCTTCCTGCCGTCTGACCGCCATTGAGGAACACTTCGACAACATTGCGGTCGAAGAACACCTCCACCTGGCGAACATCGGTGATGCCGCTGTCGAAGTCGACATCCTCCACCGCAGTGCCCTTGGCCACCAGGCGGGTCACGCCATCAGTGCGCTGCAGCAGCAGTTCGGTCGGCCTGCCATCCTGCGGGTTGACGCCCTTCGCCAGCACCATGATGGCATCGGCATCATCCGCCAGATGCACGTTCGCATAGTATGCGTTGCCGGGAGCCATAACGACCATATCCCCGCCATCGCCGTGCACGGCAAGACGCTCGCCGAGCAGCTCGCGGTACACTTCGCTCACCGGCTTGCTGTACAGTCTGCCGTCACGCACATGCAATTCGCGCGGCAGCGACATCATGCCGTTGGCCAGGCACGGCTGTTCGACACGCATCTCCGGAAAATCGGTGAACCAGCCGAATACGATGCGACGACCGTTATCGTCGGCGAAGCTTTGCGTGGCGTAATATCCGGTGCCGAAATCGCACCAGTCGCTGGCCTTGACATCCAGTTTCGTACCATTATCGGTATTCACCAAGTCGCCGGCATACCAGCGCACCTGCTGGAAACGTCCCTGCTTGTCGCGGTAATGCATCAGCGCGCCCACGGCAACGGTCACGCCGTCGACCTGGAACAGGTCAGGGCATTCGTAGGTGCGAGACAGCTGATGGCCGAAATCGGCGAGCACCGGCCCTTCGTAGCGCCATGTCACGTTACGCTTGAGCGGCTTCTTCGCGGAGAACAACGTCATGGCGGGAACGGTGGCGTTATTCGGCTGGTCGACGCCCGGCTTGCCCTGCGGGGAGCAGGTGAACCAGCCACCGGTATTCTGGGTGCTGATGCCGGGAACCGCACTATCGGCGGCGTCTGTGCCAAATTCCGATACCGGCAGATTGGTGGCGGTTACCATATAGGCACGATCCGGGTCGAGCGCCTCGCCGCCCATGCCGCATTCAACCTTCGGATCGCGGAAGTCATAGCCAAAATCGTCATTCGCACGCAGCGCCACCGGCGATTCCACGCGAACATGCACGCCGTCCTCGCACAGGCAGGTGGTCTGGTATTCGGTGACGGAGGATTCGTCGCCGCGGGTTTCCAGATGACGGGTCAGGTACAGGCGGATGGCGCTTGCCTCGTTGCCGGCGACCGGATTGTCATGCTCGTCCACGGTCACGGCCGAACCGGAGAACGCGCCGCCGACGATACGCTCGTCGGTGTGCAGTTCGGGCTGCGGTTCAAGGAAGACCGGCAGATGAGTCCAATGCACCAGATCACGGCTTACCGCGTGCCCCCAATGCATATTGTCCCAGCCGAGACCATACGGGTTGAGCTGGAAGAACAGGTGGTAGCGCCCTTGGAACTGGCACAGGCCATTCGGATCGTTCATCCAACGTGCGAACGGTTCGAAATGCGCGCCCGAACGCCCGAAACGGTTGTAGATCTGTTCCAGCGTGGGCTGTGCAGGCCAATCGGTGTCGTTTGGATTCATGTTCACGTAGCGAACGCCGTTGTCAAGCAGGTCATCGCATTCGGAAAGGTAGCCGAAGCGTACAACCAGGCCGCTTGCCGCCACGGTGACGGTGGATTTCTGCGGCACCGCAATGGAGAAATGATGCCTGCGTTCGGCGATGGGCATGGTGTGCGCCGCGATTGCGACGCCGTTGCCGTCCGCAACGGTGACGACGGCGTTCCCCTCGCCACAGCGTTCGGCGAACAGATCGAGCTGCCGGTAACCGCCGGTTTCGATGGAGATGGAATAGGTATTCGACATAGTAGACCCCTCTACACGTGTGAAATGAATATGGAAAATGGATGGAAATACTCAAAGACGCAGTGCCGTCAGGAAACGATCGAATCGCGTTCGATGATGCGGCAACGCAACGGTGTCATCGGACCGTTCTCCGAACGCCTGATCGAATCCTCACTGCGTGCAAGGCTTTCCGTGGCGGCTCCATCGTCGATCATGGCAACCAGCTGATGCACCGCTTCGAAGCCCATTTCGTAGTGAGGAAGCTCCAAGGTGGTCAACGCGGGCTTGAGCACGTTCGTAATGAGCGGCTGGTTGTCGATGCTGATCACGGAAACGTCTGTGCCGATGCCGACCGACCGCTCTCTGGCCGCCTCGTAGATGAAGGTCGCGCGCACATCGTTGAAGCAGAAGATGCCGTCCGGCTTGATCTCGTCGAACACGCGACCGGCTTCCGAAGCGGCGTTTGTGGCCTCTTCCACGTTGACGACCAACTGCTCGTCGAAGGGGATGCCCGCGTCCGCGAGCGCTCGGCGATACCCGGCGAACCGCTCCCCCTGGGCGATAATGGTGATTGAGGAACCGTAGTAAACGATGCGTTTGCAGCCGGCCTGAATCAGCCGATTGGTGGCATCGTACCCTGCCATTTCGTCGTCGGGGTAGATCGAGGGAATCTTGCGATTCTCGTCTTCGCTGTCGACGACGACCATGGGGCTGCCTTCGAGTTCGGCGGGGATCTTCACAACACGGTGGTACATCATGGCATACAGGAAACCGTCCACGCGGTACTGCCGCAGGGCCGCGATCTCCTGGTTCTCCAGTTCCCGATCGTTTCCCGTGTTGACGGTGAGCAGAATGTAGCCGAGTTTGCGCGCTGCCTCCTGTGCTCCCACCAGTACGCGCCCGGCATATGGCGTGGTGGCGATCTCATCGGTGATAAAGCCGAGGGCATACGACCTGCTGGTGCGCAATGTGCGCGCCACGGAGTTCGGCTTGTATCCCATTGATTGGGCCGTTTCGCGCACTCGTTGCGCCACCGCCTTGCTGACGCGATTGCGGTCCTTGTTGTTCAGGACCAACGACACGGTGCAAATGGAGACGCCGGCCTCTTTTGCGATGTCTTTGATCGATATCAATGGTTTTGCCTTGTCTGCTTGGCGGCTTTGTGAAGCGGATTCCATTGTATGCCCGCCTTTCTTTGGCGACACTCTGCCGTTCAGCTTTTCGCGTATCGGATGCCCGGCTGCTCCCGGTCATGGATGTCCATTCCCGGAATCCGGCCGAACGAGTACACGATCCACGCAGTGCAGAACATCGGCAGCGACATGCCGAACACCATGAGCAGACCCGGCCATTGCGCCCAGGCAAGGATCGCCAGCAGTGCGAGTCCGATCTGCAGCAGGGTGCACAGCGGACGGGCCACGATCATGGTCAGCGTTGTGCGGACGATCCACAGCGGACGTTCGTCATAGTTCGCGCGCACCACCCAGACCAGCATGGTGAAGGCCAGCAATACCAGTGCCAGCACGAACAGTACGCCGGAAACCGCCACGTCGAACGTTCCGCGTGCATGCCAGTTCATCATGTAGTAGTCGATGGCGAGCACCACCCAGCATATGGCCAACGGCCAGCCGAAGAGATTCGCCTGCTTGAGCTCGTTTTTCCATGCGCCGTGGAAGATGCCCCATACTTCCTTGGCACGCATCGACCGATCCTCGGCACGCAGCCACGTGCGAAACGTGGTTTGCGCGGCGGCGCAGGATGGGAAGAATCCCAGCACCACGGCACCCAGCAGTGTGTGCACGAGCATGGCGATGTTCACCACGAAGATCGTGAGCAGCAGACGGCAGAACCGTTCATAGGCCACGGAAAAACGAGCGAGCATGGCGAATCCCTTTCAATCAGCCCTTGACGGCGCCGAGCATGACGCCCTTGTTGAAGTACTTCTGCAGGAACGGGTACAGCACCAGCAGAGGCAGGGTGGAGACGATGATGATGCCGAACTTGATCTGGTCGGCCGCCTGCTGTTGGGCCGCGGCGTTGACGTTCGTACCGGTACCTTGCGCCACCAGCAGCAACTGCTGCAAGACCACCTGCAACGGCTGCTTCGAATCGTCGGTGATGTAGATCAAGCCTGTCATGAAGTCGTTCCAGTGGCCGACGAAGTAGTACAGGCCGATGACGGCGAGGATGGCGGAGCTCAACGGCAGCACGATCTTGAAGAAGTAGCCGAAGTAGCTCAGGCCGTCGATCTGCGCCGCGTCATGCAGCTCCTCCGGAATGGAGGTTTCGAAGAAGGAGCGTGCCACGATTACGTTGTACACGGAGACCGCGCCTGGCAGGATGAACACCCACATGGTGTTGTTGATGCCGAGGGCCTTGTACAGCAAGTAGTTCGGGATCAGGCCGCCGCTGATGAACATGGTGACGGTGAACAGGAACATGATGACGCGGCGCGGCTTGAATTCGCGGCGGGACAATGCGAAGGCGCAGGGGATGGTCACGGCCATGTTGACCGCGGTGCCGACCACCGAGTAGATGATCGTGTTGAGATAGCCCTGCCAGATGCGATGGTTGGCGAACACCTTCGCATACCCGACGAAGGTCACGCCTTTGGGCAGCAGGGTCACTTCGCCGCCGGCCACGGCATTCGGGTCGGAGAACGATGCGATGACCACGAACCACAGGGGGTAGAGCACTGCGACCACGGTGAACACCAGAAGCAGCACGATGACGAAGTCGACGGCCAGATCACCTGGCGTTTTCTTCTGACGTACATGCTTGTTCCAGGGAATATCGTTCTTGCTTTGGGCAACGGCCCCGGTTGTTGTTGCAGACATGATGGCTGCCTCCTAGAAAATACTCGTATCGGAAACGCGCTTGGCGATCGCGTTCGCGGTGATCAGGAAGACGAAGTTGACCAAGGTATTGAACAGGCCGATGGCGGTCGAATACGAATACTGGCCGTTAATAATACCGATCTTGTAGGTGTAGGTCGCGATGACCTCGGTGGCCGGCATATTCAGCGAATTCTGCATCAGGTAGATCTTGTCGAAGCCCACGTTGAGCACGGAACCCATGTTCATGATGAGCAGGATTGCGCAGGTCGGCATGATCGCCGGCAGGTCGACGTAACGAATCAGTTGCAGACGGCCGGCGCCATCGATCTTCGCGGCCTCGTACAGCGAGGTGTCCACACCGGCGAGCGCGGCCAGGTAGATGATGGAGTTCCAGCCGACGTGCTGCCAGACTTCGGAGATCCAGTAGACGGCGGTGATGGCGCTGGTGGAGCCCATCAGCGATTCGTCGCCGAAGAAGCGGCCCAGGATGCCGGAGCCCGGGGACAGGAAGATGTTGAGCATCGAGACGATGACCACCACGGAGATGAAGTGGGGCATGTAGGTGACGGTCTGTACGAAGCCCTTGATTTTCTTGGAGCCGATCTGGTTGATCAGCAGGGCCAGGATGATTGGGAAGATGAAGCCCATGACCAGCGTCCACAGGGAGATGCGAATGGTGTTGGTCATGATCTCGCCGAATAGCGGGTTATGGAAGAACTCGTTGAAATATTTGAATCCTACGAACTTGCCGCCGGTCAGACCCTTGGTCGGGTCGAATTCACGGAAGGCAAGCTGGATGCCCCACATCGGCACGTAGGCGAACAGGCCGACGAAGAACAGGGCGGGAGCGGTGAGGATCCACAGCTGCCAGTAGCGGCGGAAGTGGTCGGCGATGCGATCGAGCAGACCTGGTTTCTTGCGGTCGGGAGCCGCTTCCATCGCCACGGTCCGTGCAGCAACGCCTTGCGATGTTTGTGCACTCATGTTGGTCTCCAATTTAGGATGATTGCTAGGGAACAAAAATGCGGGGTCCGGCGGCAGTCACGGGAGAGAAACGAACCCGTGCGATGGACCCCGCGGTATTACTTGGCTACTTGGTGTACTTGTCGTACCACTTCTGCCAAATCTTGATGTTGGCGTCGAGGCCGAGGGTCGGTTCGGACACCTTCTTCACGTAGGCATCCCATTCCTTGTCGATGCCGCCCTTCTGGACCCACTTCGCGATCTGGTTGTTCGCGTAGTTGGAGATGGCGGTGTTGTTGTTTTGCAGGGTGTTGGAGTCCTCGGTATTCGGGCGCACGTAAATCGGTACGACATCCTTGACGCCGTCGACGCGGTTGCGCGCCTCACGAATGGCCAAGTCGGACGCAGTGACCTGGTCGGCGTTGGTGTCGTTGACCATCTTCACGTCGTCGCGAATCCAGCCACCGAAGCGGTCCTGCAGGGCGACGGCGCGGGTATCAGGATATTCGGCGTAAGCTTTAGCCTTGTCGATGGTGTACTGGTGGTCGCCGTCATCGGAAACGATATCCGGAATAGAGCCGAAGAATCCAGCCACGGAAAGCTTCTCGCCGTACATGGCGTCGATCACCTTGTAGATGGCGTCCTGGTTGGCTGCGTTCGGGTTGACGGTCAGGCCGGAACCGGAGTAGGCCCAGCGGCAGGCGTCCTGGGAATAATCCCACTTGACCTGGGAGTCGGGCGTGGAGGCGTCCTTCTTCAGCGGCGGCAGGGTGACGTACTGGTCGCCAAGCGCGTTGCCGTATTCGGCGTAGTTGGACCAACCGAAGGAGACGCCGGTCAGCGCGGTCTTGCCGTCACTGACGGTCTGCGAAGTGTATTGCGAGGCGTCACGGGTGAGCACATCCTTCGGGATAAGGCCCTTGGCCATGAGTCCGTGCAGGTAGGAGACGACGTCCTTGAGCGCGTCGGAGGTGTAATAGCTCTTAACCTTGCCGTTGTCCACATAATAGCCCTGTTCGGAAGCGCCGCCGCCCATGAAGGAGGTGACCACGCCTTCGGAGTTCATCAGCGCCAGAGGGCTCCACAGGCCGAAGCCGAGGCTGCGGATATTCATCGGCACCTCATCAGCCTTGCCGTTGCCGTTCGGATCCTGGGTCTTGAATGCATCGAGCACGTTCTCGAGCTCGTCCCAAGTGGTCGGCATCTGGAGTCCCAGCTTGTCCAGCCAGGTCTTGTTGATGAACATGTGAGTGCCGGAAACCTCGTAACCCTTGCCGCGGTCGGAAGGCAGCATGGCGATCTTGGTGCCATCGGTGACGTACTTCGCGGCGCCCGGCTGGGCCTTGAGGAACTTCTTGACGTTCGGCATCTTGTCCAGATGCGGCTTGAGATCCTCGAAATAGGTGCTGTACTTGGCCGCATCCACCATGCTGAACAAGCTCAAGCCAATGTCCGGGAATTCACCGGCGGCCATCTTGGCGCTCTTCTGCTGGCCCCAAGCGTTGTCAGAGACTTCCTGCCACTTGATGGTGCAATCGCAGGCGGCTTCCAGATCCTTGGTGTACTGGGTGTCCTGCATCGGATGGTCGGTCACGTTGCGACGAACCAGAATATTGACGATTGGCTTGCCGTTCTCGTCTGTGGTGGCCTGCTTGTTGCCGCAGGCGGCAAACGTCGTGACCATAGTCGCGACTGCAGCTATTGATGCCAACAGGCGAACACTTCTTCGTGCCATGATTAGGCTCCTTCTTCCTTGATGTTTCCTCCTCGTACCGATGTAAGACGCACCGGTACGACCTCATCAGCCGCTTGCTTTGCGGTGGTTAACACTATAAATCATTAATCGTTTAATGTCAAACATTAATCGTTTATCTCAATAGTTAACGCTCTCATCGACCAGTCCCCCCAGCGTCGCAAACGTAAACTTCGGCTCCATACTGCCGTTCTTGCAGAACACCGGAATCACCCACATCGCGACACGCCGTTAATCGTATAACGTATCGTTTTTCATCAAATACACGTACAACCCGTCCGTTGTACGCACAAAAGCGTAGCCGAACATGACGGCCACCAAGTCGACACGTCGCTACTTACGAAAGGTGCTCCCCTCCTTCAGGAAGAAGGAGGGGAGCACGAATACGATCACAGACAGCACCAGGCCAAACACGTAGCCGCACCGGGAGCCAGGATGAAGCATTCGGCATCGTACCTGCTGGTCATCGCCGTGGGATACGCTGTGCGCCATCTGGTCCACAAGTAAATCGTGCAAAAATGCGCGTTGGCGCACGTCCTTTTTTATGGGCGTGCGCCAACGCGCATTTTTGCATCGGCTTCTGCGATCAAGCCTCGCGGCTCGCGGAAGCCGCAGCGAACGCCGGCAAGGCGCGAGGCGCGTTGAAACCTTCCTTTTCGAAGCGGTCAGCAATCTTCTGTGCGATCTCGTGACCCTGGCCCTTGTTCACCAGCGCGATGATGGAGCCGCCGAAGCCGCCGCCGGTCATGCGTGCGCCGTACGCGCCGTTGACACGAGCCACATCCACGGCAATATCCAGCTCGGGCACAGTCACTTCATAATCCGCAGCGAGCGAATCATGAGACGCGTTGAACAGTCGGCCCGCCTCGTCGATCTTGCCGTTGGCGAAGGCACGCACGAAGGAGTTGACACGGGCGATTTCGGTGATGACGTGGCGCACGCGCTTCTTCATCGTGTCGTCTTCCAGCTTGTCGAGCGTTTCCTTGAGCGCCTGGAACGGATCGTCGGACTTGGCGATGCTGTCGGCGACCACACGCAGGTTGGCCACGCCGAGGATTTCGGCAGCCTTCTCGCAAGTGGCACGACGCTGGGCATACTGGCCGTCGTTGAGCTGATGCGGAGCCTGAGTGTCAAGCACCAGCAGTTCCAGACCGTACTTGTCGAGATCGAATTCCTGCTGGGAGACGTTCTCCAGCGGGCTCAGCTCTGGACGGCAGTCAAGACGCAACGCATGGCCGAAAGTGCAACGCATGGATGCGTTCTGGTCGAGACCACCGGTGGACGCGCCCGCCATGTCGTTTTCCGACTTGATGGCGGCGTTGATCAGCGTCACACGACCGGCATCGGATGCGCCATAACCCAAACCGTACACATCATCCAGCGCCAAGGCGGTGGAGCAGGTCATGGCTGCGGAAGAGCTCAGACCGGAACCGAGCGGTACGCAGGAGGAGAATGCCGCGTCGAAGCCCTGCACCGCATTGAAGCCGGCTTCACGCAATGCCCAGGCAACGCCTACCGGGTAGGCGGCCCAGCCTTCCACACCACCGGCCTGCAGACCATCGAGGTCGGCTTCGGTAACGTTTCCGGAATCAACGTCGGAAACCACGCGCACCTTGGTGTCTTCACGCGGCTTGAGCGCGATGAACGTGCGGTGCGGCAGTGCGATCGGCAGGCACAGGCCCGCGTTGTAGTCGGTGTGTTCGCCAATCAGGTTCACACGGCCCGGTGCGGCCCATACGCCAGCCGGTTCCTCACCGTAGGTGGCGCGGAACAGGTCGGTCGCGTTCTTCACACCCTCGTCATGCGAGAGCGGCTCAATGAATTCAACAGCAGTCATTGGTGTTTTGTCCTTTGGGTTTTATTGGCTTTCAGCCTTCGATATCGATTGGTCCGAGCTCGTGGAAGCGCTTGGCGATGAGTTCCGGCGTGGTGTCGGACACCCATGCGGCCATGCCGGATTCGGATCCGGCCAGATACTTGATCTTGTTGGCTGCGCGGCGGAACGAGAAGAACTGCAGATTCAGGCGGTAGTTTTCACGGCGTGCGTCGTGAATCGGAGCCTGGTGCCATGCTGCGATGTATGGCAAGTCCATGCCCTTGCCGTCGCCCTTGTCGAAGAACGCGTTGCCACGCTTGAGCAGGGTGGAGTACATGACGGCCAAATCCCAACGTTCCTGGTCGTTGAGCTCGTCGAGGGTGAGCACGTCGCGTACCGGAGCCACATGCACCTCGAGGGGCCAGCGGGCTGCGGCTGGCACGTAGGCCACCCAGCTGTGGTTGCGCATGACGATGCGCTCCCCGGCTTCGATTTCGGAGTTCATGAGATCCTTGAGCAGGTTACCGCCGGTCTTCTCATGGTAGGCTTCGGTCTGCTTGAGTTCGGCTTCCATCTTCGGCGCGATGAACGGATAGCAGTAGACCTGGCCGTGAGGGTGCGCCAGGGAGACGCCGATTTCCTGACCGTGGTTCTCGAACGGGAAGATCTGCTCGATACCCTCCATCTTGGAGATTTCGGCGGTACGGAACGCCCATGCTTCCACGACGGTGCGCAGGCGGGAGACCGGCAGGTCCGCCGGCAGGCCGTCTTCATCCGGGTCGAAGCAGATCACTTCGCAGCGGCCTGCAGCGAGCTTCTTCTCCCACAGCGGGTTACCGTTGACGTATTCCACGGCTTCGGAACGGCCCGGCACGCGCACCATCGACGGGAAACGGTTTTCGAACACGACCACGTTGTAGTCGGTGTCCGGCACTTCGCCGTCCTGGTACGGATCGCCTGGCTTGCGCGCGGCCAGCGGATTGCCTTTGGCCGTCGCGCCCGGACCGGCGGTGATCGGACGGTTCATACGTGCGGTCGCCATCGGAATCCAATCGCCGGTCAGCGGATCGCGGCGCATTTCCGGAGCCGCGTACGGCACCTCCTCGCCCGCGGCGTTGAGCTGGTTGGAGAAACGGTACGGAAGTTGGCGCGGATCCTTCAGTTCGCGAGTCTTGACGCCGGAGACGTATTCCGGATCGTCGTCAAGATAGAAGAAATCACGTCCGTCCGCAAGCGTGGTCGGCGTGATACGGATATGCTCCTTCGCATATTCTCCCGGAGTGTAGTTGACGAAATCACCCATGTGATTATTCACCTTCCTGAACCGGCTCGGCCTGGTGTGCCAGAACGAGCTCTTTGACCAAATCCCTTGTTTTCGACACCGAATCGGGGTCCAATCCGTCATCGGTGATGACCGTATCCACCTGATCGAAGCGAGCGAACAGCGACAGTGACGTGCAGCTCCACTTGGTGTGGTCGGTCAAAATTATCGTGCGATCGGCAATGTCCATCATCGCCATGTCGGTTGCGGCTTCCAGCGAGTTCGGCATGAGGAATCCGCGTGGAATGGACACGGAATGCGTGCCCAGGAATACGGTGTTGACGCGCAGCGAGGCGACCACTTTGTCTGCGATCGGCCCGACGAGCGAGTTGGAGCGCGTGGTGACGCCGCCGGTGACGATGACTTCCACGTCTTTCGATTCGAGCGCCTGCACCAGCTCCGCCACCGGAATGGAGTTGGTAAGAATGGTGATGCCCGACGATTGCTGCGATTCGAGCAGATGTTGCGCGAACACGTACGCCGTGGTGCCGCCGCCGATGGCGATCACGTCGCCGGGGGCCACGTATTTGACGGCTTCCTGTGCGATGGCGTCCTTCAGACCGATGTCCATCTGCGACTTTACAGAGAACAGCGGTTCGCTCAGCAGTGTGCTGGTGCTGACGGCGCCACCGTGCACGCGCTTCAGCAGACCCTTGTCCGCCAGATCGGCGATGTCACGGCGGATGGTCATCGCGGAGACGCCCAATTCCTTGGACAGTGCAGTGATGCGCACCGCACCACGGGTACGCAGACGGCTCAAAATCAAATGCTGGCGTTGTGACGAAATCATATGAACATTATCGCACATGTTCACTCAACAATACAACTGAGTTGAGCGTTTCGCGCGTGTTTCGCGCAAAGCCGCACCACAATCGACTCAAATTCAGCCTAAAACGAACAAAAACGAACGTCCTATATGCCGCACCGACACGCACCGGCTTTTGCCCAAAATGCCATGCGAAACCAATGAAAACGTGCGAGAATAAGGAACCATGACATACGTTTCCGAAAACTTTTGGCACGACGCAGTGAACAAAGCCACCACCGACCTTTTCACGTTCGGCTACAAGCACATCATCAAACCGCATTTCATCTTCAACCAGACGCCCGACGTGGCCCACAGCCAGATGATCGATTTCTGCAAGGTCACCCGCAATATTCCACCGCTGATGTGGCTATGCCGCGAAATGCTCGACTACACCGACCCGATACTGGAAACCAACGTGATGGGCGTCGACTTCGCCAATCCGTTCGGCCTGTCCGCCGGCCTCGACAAGGATTGCGAGATGCCGGTGCTGCTCGACAACGTCGGCTTCGGTTTCGAAACGGTCGGCTCCACCACGTCGCGCCCCTGCCCCGGCAACCCGCGCCCATGGTTCCACCGCCTGCCTGAATACGATTCGATGATGGTGCACGTGGGCCTTGCCAACGAGGGTTCCGCGGTGGTGATTCCGCGCGCCGAGAACGCATGGGCGAAGGCGAAGAGCATGCAGGTGTCGGTTTCGATCGCCCGCACGAACGACAGCAAGACCGGCGATCTGGACGAAGGCATCGAGGATTACTGCATTTCGATGCGCCGCGCGGCCGGACGCACCGCCATGGTCGAAGTGAACATCTCCTGCCCGAACACCATGGCCGGCGAACCGTTCAACCAAAGCCCGGAAGCGCTCGACAAGCTGTTCACCGAACTGGACAAAATCAACCGTCCGCAGCCGACGCTCGTCAAAATGCCGCTCAATAAGACGTGGCCGGAATTCAAGGATCTGCTGAACGTGCTCGCCGAGCACAACGTGCAGGGACTGTCGATCGCCAATCTGCAGAAGGACCGCACCGGCATGTCCATTCCGCGCGATTGGGAGGGCGGACTGTCCGGCTCGCCATGCTACGCGGCCAGCAACGAACGCATCAAGCAGGTCTACCGCGAGTATGGCGACCGGTTCGCAATCGCCGGCATCGGTGGCGTCTTCACCCCGCAGCAGGCGTATGAGAAGATTCGTTGCGGCTCGTCGCTGGTGATGTTCATCAGCGCGCTTATGTACCGTGGTCCGCAGCAGATCACCGTGTTGAAGCGTGGGCTGGCCGAACTGCTCAGGCGCGACGGGTTCGAACATGTCAGCGAGGCGGTCGGCATCGACGCGTGAAACTTTTTTAATTGCGATTTAAGTTGCGATTTAAAAAGCGATTTTTCGGCAATATAAAGGCGATTAATAAGTAAAAAACAGAGGCGCGTCTCCGTGGGAGGGCGGGCGTCCTGTTCACGACACACTCAAGGCCGTTCGGCCAGGCTTACGGTCGTGAACAGGACGCCCGCCCTCCCACTCGTTTTTTTGTTATGTTGCGTTGGGGTGTTATCCACTTTTCGCAATAAGAAAAAAAGGGGAAGAAGGGAAGGAGGGTCAGCAGAAGGCGCCGCGGAGGTATGGCGGCTGGTAGGGGGCTTCCTCGACCGGCACGTCCAGTTTGTGGGCGGCACGGAGCGGCCAATACGGGTCGCGCAGTGCAGCGCGGCCGATTTCCACGGCGTCGGCGGCGCCCGACTTCAGAATCTTCTTCGCCTGCTTCGGCTTGGTGATGAGCCCGACTGCGGTGGTGGGAATGCCCGCGCGACTGCGCACCTGTTCGGCGAACGGCACTTGGTAGTCGGGCTTCACCGGAATGGTCACGTCGGGAATCAATCCGCCGGTGGACACGTCGATCAGGTCCACGCCGTGGGCCTTCAGAATCTTAGCCAGTTCGACGGTCTGGTCAAGGTCCCAACCGCCTGCGGCCCAATCGGTGGCGGAGACGCGCACCAGCACCGGCATGGTGTCGGGCACGACGGAACGAATCGCATCCACGACTTCGACCAGCATGCGGACGCGATTGTCGAACGATCCGCCGTACTCGTCGTCACGCTCGTTGATGAGCGGGTCGAGGAACTGCGACAGCAGGTAGCCATGCGCGGCATGGACTTCCACCGCGTCGAAGCCGATGTTCATGGCACGCCAGGCGGCGTCGCGGAACTGGTCCACGATGGTGTGGATCTCATCGACGCTCAGCGCGCGCGAACGAGCCAGGGAACCGTATGCGTTGGCGCTTGGGCAAACCGTCCGCCATCCGCCTTGCTCCTCCGGCACGCTCTGTCCATCGAAACCGATCGCGTGGCAGCCGGTGGAACCCTTGCGTCCGGCGTGGTTGAGCTGCACCGCCATCGTGGCACCCACTGCCTTCGCGTCGGCCACGATCCAACGCCATGCGTCCATCTGTCCGTCATCCCACAATCCCAGATCGCACGGCGAAATGCGGCCTTCCGGCGCGACGGCGGTCGCTTCCATGATGATCATGCCGAAGCCGCCCATCGCGCGCGAAACGTAATGCTGGTAGTGGAATGGCGTGGGCTTGCCGTCCTGCGCCAATGCGGAATACGTGTCCATTGGCGGCAGCCAGATGCGGTTGCGCACGGTGACGCCACGCAACGTCATCGGATCGAACGGTTTGACCGTCTTGTTCTGCTTGCCGTTCTTCTTGTCTTCGCTCATTGTCATCTCTCTTATGAATCGTTGGTATCGCCTGAATCGTCGATATCCGCACCGCGTTCCCACGCGACGGGCATGGTACCGATTGCATTGTAAGCAGAACGCCCGCCGGTTGGGGCGGGCGTTCATGGACTGTTCACTTTGCCATGCGATTTACGCTCCAGCGGCGTAAACAGTCAGCGCAGGCAGCCAGTGCGGCCAGTCGGCACGTATAGCCGACAATCGCAACTATTGATGCTGCTGGTCACTTTGCTGCTCGGCAGGCTGTTGCTGCGATTGCTGCTGCTGGCCTTGGTTGGTCTGCTGCTGGCTTTGCTGCTGGCTTTGCTGCTGACTGTTCTGCTGGCGCTGGTATTGGTACTGGTTGTATGTTCTGGTGGCACCCTTCGAAACCGTGTACTTGTCGGCACCCTTTCCGTAATCGTTGTCGATCGGCGCGTTGATGGCGGCAAGATACGTGTTCATGAACTGCTTCCACGCCGGCGTTGCGATGTACATGCCGTACCAAGACGGACGGTACACGCCGTTGATGGTCTTGTTGTCGAAGGTGTTGTTGATCGGGTCCTGCGCGTCGGCGACCGCGACGAACGCCGCGACCTGGTTCGGCACGAAGCCTGCGGTGGTCATCACCGTGTTCTCGTTGGTACCGGTCTTGGCGAAGGTCTTGCGATTGTTGTCGAGCTGCGTGGTCGACGCTTCGCCGCCAGGCTGCACGACACCTTGGTTCAGCGCGTAGGACACGGTCTGCGCGATGTCCGGGTCGATGGCCTGATGGCAGTTCGCGGACGGCACTTTCACCTTGCTGCCACTGCGGTCGGTCACCTTGGTGATGGCGATCGGCGTGCATTCCACGCCGTTGGCGCCCATGGTGGCGTACACGTTGGCCATGGTCAACGGCGACGCCTGCACCGTACCGATGGTCATTGGCGGCTGGAACGAGTTAGCGGAGTAGATGTCGGACGCGTTGGAGATGGCGTTGTGGTAGCCCATCTCCTTGGCCGCGTCGGCGATCGCGCACAGACCGATGTTCGACGCCATCGAGGCCTGCGTGGTGTTGTGCGACTTGATCAGACCCTGCAGCGGGCTTTCCGGAGAGGTGGTGCCGCCACCGGAATTCTGCACCCTCCACGGGCCGACGAAACCGTAGCCGTTGCAGTTGAACTTCGACGTGTCGTAGACGGTGGATGTGACGAGCGACTCGTTGATGGAGTGGCCTTTCTGCATCCACGCCACCATGTTGATGGGCTTCCAGGTGGAGCCGACGTTGAAGCCCATGCCGCCGCCGTCCTCCTGATCGACCATGTAGTTCATGGAGGTCTTGGTCTCGTCCGTTCGGGCGTCATCCGTGGCGTCGTAGGTTCGGTTGATGCCGAACGACAGGATTTCGCCGGTGCCCGGCTTCACGGCCGCTATCATCACTTCGAATCCGGACGGGTCGGTGGCCGGCACGGTGCTGTTCGCCGCCTGCATGGCCGCGTTGTTGGCGTTGCGGTCGAGCGTGGTGACGATCTTCAGACCGCCTTCCTTCAGCAGCTTCTCACGTGCCTCGTCATCCTTGCCGAACGCCTTGTTCTTCAGGATCTGGTTGACCACGTACGAGCAGAAGAAGCCGGTGTTTTCAATGGCCGACTGGCATCCGGAGCTCACGTCCTGCAGGTTCAGCGTGTCCTTCAACGGCGTGTTGATGGCGTCTTTGAATTCCTTTTCGGAGGTGATGTAGCCCTGGTCGTGCATCAGCTGCAGCACGATGTTGCGCTGGTGTTCGGCTTCCTTCTGGTTGGCTTCCACGGAAGGATCGAAGTTCTGCGGATTCTTGGTGATTGCCGCGATGGTCGCCGCCTGGGTCACGTTCAGTTCCGAAGCGGAGACGTTGAAGTAGCGTTTGGCGGCCATTTCCACGCCGCACAGGTTGTTGCGGCCGAACTGCGCGATGTTGAGGTAGCCCTGCAGGATCTCGGCTTTGGAGTATTTCTTTTCGATCTGCACCGAGATCAGCATCTCGCGCAGCTTGCGTGCCACGGTGTCTTCCGTCGCATGGTATTCGGCGATCGGATCGTCGTCTTCACGGGCTTGGGTGGACAGCACGTTCTTGACGTACTGCTGCGTCAGCGTGGAACCGCCCTGCTGGTCGCCGCCTCTGACATAGGTTTGGAAGAACGCTCGGAACACGCCCTGCACGTCCACGCCGGTATGTTCGAAGAAGCGCTTGTCTTCACGGGCCACGACGGCCTGCTGCATGGCTTTGGAGATTTTCTTCAGCGGCACGACCTCGCGGTTCTGCGTATAGAATTCCGCGAAAGCGGTCTTGCCGTCGTTGAAATACATCGTCGAGCGTTGCGGGAGCGAGGTCACATCAAAATCGATGCCTTCGACCGCAAGGGACGGAATGACGGCTTTGGCCGCGTTATTGGCGGCGAACACAGCGGGCATAAAGAAAATACTCGTCACAACGCCGCCGCCCACGCATAACGTGATGTATGCGATTACCAATGCGAGCACACGTTGAACGGTAAGGGTCTTCTTCTTGGGCATGACGCCCATTCTAAAGTGGCGGGTCTACTAAACACATGCCCGCCAACGCATGTGCCGGAAGCCGTCACGGGTTTCTCACAAAACAGACAATTTCTTAGGAAAAGTTGGAAATCAGCCGAAAACCAGCCGAATGTCATCGTCTTGATCGGCGAATCAGCATGCCCGGCTGGTAGATGATGATGGACCGGCCTTCCCTGGCGATCCATCCGCGGTTAGCGAAATCCATCAACGCCTTGTTCACCGTTTCGCGTGAGGATCCGACGAGCTGCGCCATCTCCTCCTGTGTCAGATCGTGCGGCACCTTCAGGCCGGCTTCGACCGGTTCGCCGAATCGTGATGCCAGATTGAGCAGTGTTTTGGCGAGTCGTCCGGGAACGTCCATGAACACCAGATCGCATATGCGTTCGTTGTTGCTGCGCATGCGGTGCGCCAATACCTGCAGCATGTCCACGGCCACGCGCGGATGTTCGTCGAGCCAGTCGAACAGCGCGTCATGTTCCAGCCAGACCACACGCGTGCCGTTGGTCATCGCCACCGCCGAAGCGGTACGCGGTCCGCCATGCGGATCGAACACCGGAATCTCGCCCAGCACTTCGCCGTACGCGTGGATGCTCAGCAGCTGCACACGCTTGTCGGAGGATTGTCTGGTCAGTTTGACGCGGCCTTCCTCCAGCAGATACATGCGATGGTCGGTGTCTCCCTCGCGGAAGATGAAATCGCCCTTGTCGTATTCGGCATGCTGCAGATACGGCAGCAGTTCCCGGGCTTCTTCGGACGAAACCTGCTTGAACAGCGCGGTGTGCAGCAACGTCTCACGCTCATCGTCGAAACCACCAAAACCATTGATTCCGTTGGTTCCATTCGGGGTGACCATCGACGTGCCTCCGTTCCGACGTGCTTCTGCGTTTTCCGTTGTCGACATCCATGCCAACGCTCGTTAAGTCGGGCACCATCGACCATTCGGGCTACATTGTAACTCGAACGGCGGCGTCGACCAGTCGCGCCACTACCTCGTCTCGGCCCATGCCGGTTTGAGAGCGCATGGGATCGACATGTTTTGCCGCTGATTTCACCGCTTTGTCGGACATTTTCTCTCGTGAGATGTTCAACACGCGGGTCATCTTTTCCGCGTCGATGTCGTAGGCGAGCGTGACGTGGTGCAGAATCGCGCCGGGTCCGCCGTGGGTGGGCGCGAACCGGCGTTGCGCGGCGCCGCCGAGTTTGCCGTATTGTGTGGCGATGTCGTTGAGTCCGGCGAATCGTACGTTGAGGCCGAGGGCGCGTAACGCTTCGACGAGCCAGTAGTCGCAGAGTTTGTAGGATTCCTCGACGCTCATGCCGTGGGCGAAGTCGAGTGGCGCGTACAGCGAGTAGGTGATGGTGTTGCCTGGTTCGATGAACATCGCTCCCCCGCCGGTGCAGCGGCGGACTATGCGGAATCCTTCGTCTTGCGCGGTGTGCACGTTGACTTCGTCTTCGAGCGACTGGAATCTGCCGATGACCACGGCCGGCTCGGCCCATTCCCAGAAACGCAGGGTGGGTTCGCGGGTTCCGGCAGCCACTTCGCGTGCCCATTCGACGTCGAGGTCCATTTGTTCCTGCGGTTTGCGGGGGTCGTCGTGCACGATGTTCGGTTTGAGTGCGTGCCAGCGTCGCGCGTATTCCGCCCAATTGCCGGTTTCGGCGATTTCGCCGGTTCCAACGGTTCCAGCGTTTTCGTCGCTTTCCGCGGTTCCAGCGTTTTCAATGTTTTTTGCGATTTCCGCGGTTTCTGCGGTTTCCATTGGGCTGGTATGCCGCCGAATGCGCAGGTCGTCGCGTGGTTCCACTTTCGTAACATCATTACCGCCGATACCGGCAATGCCATCGGCGCCATCGATGCCGTCAATCGCACGTTGAAAGGCGATGGCGATGCCACGCGCGCCCATGCCGACGATGCGCACGTCCGGATGGTGCAACATCGTCCGTTCGACGGCGACGGTCACGTCACGTTCGGAAACCATCGAACCGCTGAGGCAACGGGCCGCGCACTGTTCCAGCGCACATTCCATGGAATGCAAGAGATTCCGCGTTCCGGCATCGTCCCCGTCGAGGAAGAAATCGCCGTCGATATGGCATTCGATAACAGTCGATGATGCAGCCGGCCCAGCGTATGGAACCGTTTTCACGGCATTCGTATGAGCCGAATCAATATAGTCCGAATCGGCGTAATCCGAATCGGCGTAATCCGAATCGGCATGAGAAAGCCGGACAGTCACTCCAACGAGTTTGCCGCCCGGCTGTTTGTAAAGTCCTCGAGTCATCAATCCTGCAGTTCGACGCCTTGAGCGTCACGGTGCCATTGCGAGCCGTAGTGGGAGCACAGAATCAGGATGCCTTCCACCAGTCCCCAGATGCCTGCGACGGCTGGGCCGATGATGAGAATCCAGCCGATGACGGTCAGCAGCAGCTGTGCCACGGCCTTGCCGGTGTTGCCCAAGTAGAAGTTGTGCACGCCGAAGCAGCCCAGGAAGATGCCAAGCAGACCGGCGGCCAGTTTCGACTTCTGGGCGTATCCGGCCGGTGCGACGGGCTGGCCGTATGCCGGCTGCTGCGCGTAGGCGGGCTGGGTATAGACGGATTGGTTGTAAGACGGGGCCGCGTAGCCTTGCTGTCCGTAGTTCGCTTGGTTGTAATCCGGCTGGGCGTAAGCGTTGTTGGGGTCATACGCCGGGGCTGCCGGCTGACCGTACGACGGCTGCGCAGATTGGGCAGGCTGGGACGGCTGGCCATACTGACCGTACTGGTTGTACGATGCGGCGTTCGGATCATATACCGGAGCAGCGGGCGTGGCCGGCTGAGCTGGCTGGGTATAGACGGGAGCCGTACCGTATGCCGGGGCCGGAGTCGCCGGCTGACCGTATGACGGCTGAGCGGTCTGGGCCGACTGTGCGGTCTGGCCATACTGGCTGTATGCGGAAGCGTTCGGATCGTACGCCGGAACGGCAGGCTCGGCCGGCTGAACGGGCTGAGTGTATGCGGCGGAGTTCTGATCGTATGCGGGGGTTTCCGGCTGCGACTCCGGATGGTTCATCTGCGCATCGTTCTGTTGTGGAATGTACGGTTGGTTGTAGTCGGCCTGGGCTGCGTTATCCGACGTTGGATTGTTGACTTGACCGGCACCATTGAAATCGGCGTTGTTATCACTCATGCCTCAACAATATCCCAAGGTTTGCCCGTCATCGGGCGTTTACCACTGGCACGAACCCCGAAAACCCCTGAAAAATCCCCTGATTATGCGAAGACGCCCACCGTTCCAAGGAAAACCTTGTTTCGGCGGGCGTCTCACCAAATGGAACATCCAAATGGAATGTCAGCGAATGTCAATCACATGCGGGCCAGGATGTCGCGTCCCACCTCGTCGGTGGTGCGCGTGGTGGAGCCAAGCTCCTCGATGTCAGCCTCAACGGCGGTATGGATCTTCTTGGCAGCGTCGTCGAAACCGAGATGCTCGAGCAGCATGGCGGCGGACAGGATGGCCGCGGTCGGATTGGCCTTGTTCTGGCCGGCGATGTCCGGAGCGGAACCGTGGATCGGCTCGAACATGGACGGATACTCGTTGGACGCGTTGATGCAGCCCGAAGCGGAGTAGCCGACGCCACCGACCACGGCACCGGCCTCGTCGGTGATGATGTCGCCGAAGAGGTTGTCGGTCAGGATCACGTCGAAGCGGGACGGGTTGGACACCATGAAGATGGTGGTCGCGTCGATGTGCAGGTAGTCGTGGGAGACCTCCGGGTATTCCTCGGCCACCTTGTTGACGATGCGCTGCCACATGTCGCCGGCGTTGACCAGCACGTTCTTCTTGTGCACGAGGGTCACGTGCTTCCTGCGCTTCATGGCCAGTTGGAAGGCGTAACGCACCACGCGCTCCACGCCGTAGGCGGTGTTGATGGAGACTTCGGTGGCCACCTCGTTCGGGGTGCCACGACGGACCGCTCCGCCGGCACCGCAGTACAGGCCTTCGGTGCCTTCACGCACCACGACGAAATCGATGTCACCCGGGTTGGCGAGCGGCGACGTGACACCCTTGTACAGCTTGGACGGACGCAGGTTCACGTACTGGTCCAGGTCGAAGCGGAGCTTGAGCAGCAGGCCGCGTTCCAGAATGCCCGCCTTGATGCGCGGATCGCCGACGGCGCCCAGCAGGATGGCGTCGGTCTTCTTGATGCGGTCCTCTTCCTCTTCCGGAAGAATCGCGCCGTCACGCAGATAGCGCTCGGCACCCAGATCGAACTTCTCATATTCGAATTCGGCGACGCCTTCGGCCGCCTTCTCCAGAGCCTTCTGAGCCCACGGAGTCACTTCCTTGCCAATGCCATCGCCCGGAATGACGGCGATGGTGTACTTCTTTGCAGAATCACTCATAGCACGCGACTCTAGTCAGTGATTCACCTATCGGACTAAAACAGCTCAGCAAATGGACAGCCCATTCCGGCAGTCGGCGGCCAGTCAGCTGCTGATGCCCATCACCGACAGGCACCAGGCGTTCTCGTACGAGACTTCCTCCCACTGCTTGTACCGTCCGGATGTGCCGCCATGCCCGGCCTCCACCTCGATTTTCGCCACGGCGTCCACACCGGCATGCTGCAGCCGGGCCAGCCATTTCATTGGCTCCACATACAGCACGCGGGTGTCGTTCATGGATGTGGTAATGAAAATTTTCGGAAAAACGGCAGTTCTTTCGTCATTTTCACTATCTGGCGCATTCTCGTATGGCGTGTACGACTTCATATACGCGTACACATCCGCGTCGTGCAGCGGATCGCCCCACTCGTCCCATTCGGTGACGGTCAGCGGCAGCGAAGGATCAAGGATCGAGGTCAGCGCGTCCACGAACGGCACATCCGCCTCCACGCCCGCATAGCATTCCGGAGCCATGTTGGCGACCGCCCCCATCAATAGGCCGCCCGCCGAGCCGCCGTTCGCCACCGTACGCAGCGGCGAGGCCAGTCCGGCGCGTTGCAGCGCGCGCGTGGCGTCGATGAAATCCTCAAACGAATGCTTCTTGTTGAGCAGGTGCCCCTGCTCGTACCAGGCGCGTCCCATTTCGCCGCCGCCGCGGATGTGCGGCACGGCGTACAGCACGCCGCGGTCGAGCATGCTGATGCGTGACACCGCGAATCCCGGATCGGAGCTGATCTCGTACGCGCCGTAGCCGGTGATGAACATGGCGGAATCGCAGGCCGGCACGTCACGCCGCCATACCAGCGAGACGGGGATGCGTTCGCCGTCGCGCGCGGTGACCCACACCCGGCGTTCCATGTAGTCGCGCGGATCGAAACCACCCAGCACGGTGGCGCGTTTGAGCAGACGGTCCTCGCCGGTGTCCGGATCGTAGTCATGCAGCTCGCCGGGGCGCGTGTAACTGGCGAACGAGTAGCGCATGCGCGGCGCGTCATACGAGGGGTTGCCACCAACGCCGATCGAATACAGGCGGCGCGTCTCCCCCGGCATGCGGTCGGCGGTGGCGCCGTCCGACGACGTCATCGCCCGACGCGAGACGCCATGCACGGCCGATCCCTTGCCTTGCGCGGCGGCGGCCGCGTCCAGTTTGCCCCAGATCTCGGCGCGTTCCTCGTTGATCTCGTCCACGGATTCGTCGACGTCCCAATCGTCCTCCAGCGCGTGCGGCACCAGTTCGGTGAACCGCCATGGCCGGCCGGCCAGGAAATCCTCGGCGGCGGCCCGTTTCGTCATCACCGCGATGTGCGGCAGGCTTTCCGCGCGGTATTGCAATGCGACGAAATGCCGATGGATCGAGATACCCTCGATGCCCAAGCCATGCGCGCCCTGCAGAATGGCGGGATTGCAGGGATTTGAATACGGGGTGCCGATCGGCATGGAGGAGGCGCCGGGGTCCACGTCGTCGCCATGCTCGCAACCGTAGGGCGAGCCGACCGCCACGCGCACGCCTTCGCCCAGCCGGTATGGAGGCTCGTGCGTCCGCATATCGATCACATCGATCTCGAAATTCGGATTCAACGCGTTGTGGTACACCACGGCGAGCGGAATATCCTCGCCATGCTCCCCCGCGCCTTCGAAGCAGGCGAAGCTCACATCGTATTCCACGTCGGTTTCGCGCGGAATGAACGCCCGGAACGAGCCCTCTGGGGTGTCCACCGGCAGCATCAGCACCTCGGTGGTGGTTTTCGACCCGGTGCCGATCACGATGTTCCGTTCGTCGAAGGACAATCCGATGCCCGCCCAGAAGCGTTCATCCGCCTCGCGGTACACCTCCACGTCATCGGTCACGGGGGTGCCGACGCGGTGGCGCATCACCGCGTATGGACGCCACGCGTCGTCCAACAGCACATAGAACACCCATTGCGCGTCCGGCGTGAAGCAGGCTCCGCCGATGCCTTCGAACCGCTCCTCCAGCTCGTCGCCGGTCTCAAGATCGCGGATGCGGAAATCGTAGCGTTCGTCGCCGCTCGTGTCGGTGCCGTACAGCATCCAGCGGCCGTCCTTGGAAATGTCCATGCCGCCGATGCGGAAGAAATCATGGCCTTCCGCTTCGACGTTCGTATCGAACACCACCTGTTCGCCGTCGAGTGGCACGCCGGCCTCCACTGTCGGCGGGTCCCAATCGTCCGCGCCGCGGATCGGCACGCGGCATTGCGTGGCGTATTGCCGCCCCTGCATGGTGCGGGTGAAGTACCAGTAGCCGTCCATGCGCGTCGGCACGGACATGTCGGTTTCCTGCACATGCGATTTGAATTCCTCGAACAACGTCTTCCGCAGTGATTTGAGCGGTGCCATACGCTGTTCGCAATAGCGGTTCTGTGCCGCCACGTAGTCGCGTACATCCTGCGATTGCTTGTCCCGCAGCCATTCGTATTGATCGATGAAGGTGTCGCCATGGAAGACGCGCTCCTTCGGCACCCGTTTCGCGCGCGGAATCGCGCCGAACCCATCCTGCTCCGATGCGGACGGGTCGTTCATGCCCCGAAATTCACTCATGCACGCGATTATACCGGCCTGCGCCGCCTAACTTTCCGACGGCGATGTGCGCCGATGCTTCCGGCAGCCGCACCGTGCAGCCATGCATGCTGCCGGATTCCGGGCCGGTCAGTCGGTTTCGCCATCCGCGGCTTGGGTGGCGCGCAGGTACGGCAGCATGGTTTTCATGATGTTCGACCCGGTCGCTCCCGTAAACACCGGTACGTCGGTGACCGGCATCGGCTGCGTGTTCGCGCGCCCCGCAACGGAACCGATGTTGCCCGCCACCTCGCGCGGCGTCAGCTGGCGGATGCAGATCGCCAGCACGCGGCCCGGATAGCGGCGTGCGATTGTGGCGTATGTGGTCGGATCCTTCTGCCCGTCGTCGCCGATCAGAATGAACTTCATATCGGGAAAATCCGCCATCAGCTGTTCGGCGTATTCAAGCTTGTGCTGCACGCCCGACGGAATGAAGGTTTTCGGCCTCGGGTCAAGGTCGCGCAGCAGCAGCGGACCTTCCGGAAAACCGTGGTTCGTAATGAAATGGCGGATCGAGCTTTCCACATTCCATGGCGAAGTGGACAGGTAGAAGAACGGCGCGTCCGGGAACATGTCCGCGATGCGGTTGAACAGCAGGTTCATGCTGGCCACCGGCACCTTTTTGCGCGGATTAAGCAGCAGCAGATTGTAGGCGGCCTTCATCAGACGCGGCGCCTGCGTGACCATGATGGTGTCGTCCACGTCGGAGATCACGCCCACTTTGGTGCCGCTGGGAATGGTGAAAAGGTTGGCGTTGACCGGCTTGCGGCTACGCACTTTGTACGAGACGTTGTGGATGCCCGGTTCGAGTGAATGCTCGGCGACGAGGTCGAGGTAGCCGGCATCGTCGGATGCAGCGAATTCGCTGGAAATATCAGGATTGCTGTCGATCGCGTCGTATACTTCCGACGCACCCACCTGCACTGTTTCGATGGGCACGTCATCGATGGCGATCCGCACTTTGGTATGCGGGGACGGCACCATCAGCATGCCACGGATGCCGCGAATCAGGCGGCCGGCCTGCCGTTTGAACGGGCCGTATACGGTACGGCAGATCAGTCGGGAGTAGTGTTCGGTGCCGTAGCCGACGTAGGGTTCGACACGTGGATACCAGTCGAGCGACCGTACCAATGCGGTCGAGAATTTCAGCCAGACACTGAATGCTTTGGTGATCGTGCGGCGGAACAGCCTGGTCAGCGGCGGTTTGACTTCAAGACGCTCATGTCTGGAGGCCGCGTCGAAGGTGGTGACCACCTTGCGTGCCGGAATCGGCACGGTGGGCATGTCATCGCAAGAATCGTCCATCCGCTCCCCCATACGCTGCTGTTCGCGCTGCTGGTCGTGCTGCGGCGGGAACTGCGGCAACGGCTGAATTTCACTCATATGCCCACTATAGGGGCCGCGTTCGAACAAACAGTAACGCCACCGAGAAAATCAGGGAACTTTCAGGGCCCCGCAAGGCACTTCCCATAAAAAGGCTGCGGCCGGCGGGTGCGATGCGCGACCGTAAGCCCGGCCGAACGGCCTTGAGTGTGCCGCGCATCGCACCCGCCGGCCGCAGCCGTAATTAAAACTAGGCGTCCGTGCTATTCAGTCAGCCACAATCTTGGCATACTCGTCAGCGCTAAGCAGGTCAGGCTCGTCATCCTCAAGCTCGATCTTGAAAATCCAGCCCTCGCCGTACGGATCGTCCGTCACAATGCTCGGATCGTCCGCAGCCTCGTTGTTGACGTAGCGGATGGTGCCAGCCACCGGCGAGACCAGCGCGGTGACCGCCTTGGAGGATTCGAATTCCGCCACTTCGTCGCCAGCTTCGACCTGCGTACCGACTTCAGGCAAATCGATGTACACGAGTTCGCCGAACTGTTCGGTGGCGTATTCGGTAACGCCCACCATGGCGGGTTCAACGGAGGAATCCACCCACACGTGCTCGTCGGAGTATTCGAGGTGCTCGGGCACGTCGAGGTTCACTTTGCTATCGTTTGCTTCGCTCATGCCGCCCATTGTACGGCGTATGCGAACGCCGCGCACCCGCGCCACGCGTAACGGGTCAGCGTACCGGTCCGGATGGCATGGCGCCGACTACCTGCACGATGGTGCCTTCCGGGCAGTTGTCGTAGATCCACTTGGAATCGGCTTCGTACATGTTCACGCAGCCGTGGGAGCCGTAGTGCGCCGGGTCGCCGTGGGCGATGCCGTAATTGTTCCAGCTTGCCGTGTGGAAACCTTCGCCGCCGTAGAAGTAGCTTACCCACTTCACACCCTTGGACAGGTAGCGCGAGCCGTCGTCGTTCAGGCCGGTCATGTCCTGGATCTGATACTTGAGGTAGATGTAGAAGGTGCCCAGGTCGGTTTCGTGCTTGCCGGTGGTGCCCGTGCACACCGGGAAGGTCTTGACGGCCTCGTCGTTGTGATACACGGTGGCAGTTTGCGCGGTGCGGTCCACCACGATGCGGTATTCGCTCTTCTTCTGCACGGTTTTGAAGTTCTGCACGTCGCCGTCCACCGGAATGGTGGCACCTTGGCCGTTTTTGAGCGCTTCGCCGATCTTCGGTGCGAGCGCCTCCATGTTCTTGACCTTCACGCCGTTCACGCCTTTGACGATGGTGGCCAGCACTTTGCCGCTGTTGTCGACGGCGTCTTCCTGGTCGACCGCGTCCTGGTTGAGCTGGGCTGGGACCTGCTGCTGCACGTAGTTGGTGATGGCGTTGTCATCGTAGGACAGCGAAAGCGTACCGTGTTCGAGGTCGGCGTCGGTTTTCAGCCATGAGGCCACGACTTCGGCTGGAATCTGGAAGGTCTTGCCTTGTCCGTTGTCCAGCACAATTGGCGCATTCAGTCGCGCGTTTGCCTGGTCGGCCACGTTTTGGGCTTCAGGCAGTGCGACCGGCACGTCGATGGTTTCGTACGTGATCGTCACGCTGCCGCTGTGCCCCGGGTTCGCGATGGCTTTGGCGACCGTGTCGATCACGTTGTCCACCTTCGGGGACCTGCCGCCGCGGCCTTCCACTGCGACGAAGGCGCGCGCGTTGGCATCGTACGATGCGGTGGACGGTACCGCGCGGTCGGTGTCCTGCACGAATTTGTCGGTGACGAACGTCCTGAGGGCCAGCTTGTTGGACTTGGCGTTCAGCGGCACGTTCTTCTTGACGAACGGGTTGACTTCGTTGATGTATTCGAGTGCGCCGTTGGTCTGGTGCTTGGCGGCGAGCAGTTCCGTGACCGTCTTGTCGACGTTGTAGCTCACGCCGAGGTCGCTCAGGCTGCCGGAAGCGTTGTTGCCGTTGCCGTCCTTGATGTTCACGGTGGTGTTCTTCACGGCGGCCGTCACCGTGTTTTTCAGCTGGTCGGCGGTCTGTCCGGCCACACTGGTTCCGCCGAAGGTCACGCCCGGCGCGGCCTTGTCTTGGAAGTACCAGCGTGCGGTGAAGAAGCCGGCGATCGCGGCGACCACCAGCACGGCGAGCACGATTCCGGTGATGATCAGCGGCAGTTTGCGTTTCTTGGCCACGACGGCTTCTCCTTCGACCGGCATGGTGAGCACGGGAATGGCGGGAGCGGGCGTGGATGAGGGCATGTCACCGGTAGGAATGGCACCAGTGGGAACAGCTCCGTTGGGGACAGTTCCGGCAGGCGTGGTTTCAGCGGCACCGGCCGTCGGGAATGACTGGAACGGCTGGGTCTGGTCCGATGCGAAATTCAACGGCGGCATGGTCTCGGTGGCGGCGTTGGACACGTCGTCCTGTTCGGACACATCGGCCACGTCGGCGAGATTGATCGTATCGCCGTTCTCACCAGACTGCGGCGGCACGGCATTCACCCCTTCAAACGAGATGCCGGCGAAACTGTTGTCCGTATCGTTCTGCCCACTTCTATCAGACATGTATGTGGCTTCCTCATTCACTCTCTTAACGGTACATACCATGCAGCATGATACGCAGACGAGTGCCCAAACGAATACCTAAACAAGCTCCCCCGGCAACCGCCCCGAAGACAGGCTCAGCCGATACCACCTTTTAATGGCAGGTCTTGTCACGGCAGGTCGTGGCCGAGCCATTCCTCAATCATGTAGCGTGCGATCGTGGCTTTGCCCGGAGCCTCCATACGTCCCGAAACCAGTTCGCTCATGTATTCGTCGCGTGTGACCCAACGCGCCTGCAACGTTTCCTCGCCGTCCACGTGCACGTCGGTGGTGACCGCCACGCCTTTGAACGCCATCATGAGAGACGAGGGGAACGGCCACGGCTGGGAGCCGAGGTATTTGAGTTCGCCTATTTCGATGCCGACTTCCTCTTTGGCTTCGCGCCGGCATGCGTGCTCCAGGTTTTCGCCAGCCTCCACGAATCCGGCCGAAACCGAGTACAGGCCGTTGTTGCGCCATGCGCTGTTGTGCTGCAGCAGCAGACGGTCATCATGGTCGACGATCGCGGTGATCACCGCTGGCTCGATTCGGGGGAACAGCAAACGATTGCCATCCTCATCGTTCGTGCAGTGCTGAGCCCAGCCGCCGAGCGCCGGTTCGACGGGCGCGCCGCACGTCGGGCAGTGACGCTGCCGGGTGTGCCACATGCTGAGCGAGATGGCGGAGGTTGCCTGTCCGGCTTCGCGTGCGCTGGCGTGGGGTGCGAATCCGCGCAGGTCCACCCAGTCGAATCGGGTTGCCGCGCTTTCCAGCAGCGATTTCGCGTTTTCCTGTGATTCATGCGCCGGCACTTCGGCGAACGCGTCGTCCGCTCCCCCGCTGCGAGCCGTCGCAGCCGTAATCGTCGTATCGTTCGGCTGGACGTGCGTCACGTCCACGGCGACGACGTGCTCGCCCAATCGTCCGCCGTACGAGCCGAGGAATATGGCGAGCGCCGATGGGTGCGATTCGAGTTCCGCGGCAACGTACGCGCCCGGCAGTTGGGCGAGGCGCATTTTCACGTTGGCGTAGTCGGCGATGGCGCCTTGGCCGTGCGGCACGGCCACTTTGCCGTCTTTGACGAGGATGACTTTCGTTGCCGGTTCCGCCAGGACTTTGGCGAACAGGTCGGGTTCGCCGCGTCGTGCCACTTCGTAGTCGATGTCTCCTTGGGCGAGTGGCAGGAACGGCAGGGTCTGCGTCAATGCCAGTGGTGAGAACACGCTCATGGTTGTGTTGCCTCTTTCATGCGTGTTATATACGGAATATATTCGTTATACATACGTAGTACATATTTCGTATATACGTTTTATATATTTTCTCTATATCTTGTCGATACGCCGGATGGTCTGCCACAGATAATCGTCGCAGCCGGCTCAGCCGACTCGCTTCACCAGTTCCAGCAACGCGGCGGCCACCTGGTCAGGGTGTTCGTACGCGCTGAAGTGGCCGCAGTCGTCGATCACCGTCATCGTCACGTCGGTTTTCGTCATCGCGTCGACGACCGGCTTCATCACTGCCGGCGGGCTGGACGGGTCCTTGTCGCCGCAGATTACTGCGACTGGCACGTTGATGTTCGGCAGCACGTCGTTCAGGTCGGAACGGCCAGCGGCCATGCGTTCGCGCCAGGCGATGCCGTCGGCGGGCTGTTCGTTGATCCACGTTTCGAACTGCCTGCAGTAGGCGTCCGACTGCTTCACGGTGGAATCGGCTTCCGACGGCACGGCGAATCCCATGACCGGCTCGTGTGTGCCGGTCGTTTCGCAGTCGGTGGCGATTGCGACGCGCTTCAATCGCATGTCGGCGGAGTCGGCGTCGGCTTTCGTGTCGCACAGGGCGAGTGCCGCCACCGCTTCCGGATGCAGGCGTTGGATGTCGAGAATCAGGTAGCCGCCCATCGACAGGCCCACCCAGATGGCTTTGCTGTAGCCGGCGGCGTGCAGCAGGTCCACGTACGCGTCCGCCATGCGGTCCAGTCCGTATGGGAACGCGCCGTCGGCGTCCTTGCCGCCGCTGTCTTCGTCGGACGGAATCGGTCCTTCGCCGGCGCCGGGCATGTCCGGAGCCCAGATCGCAAATGGTTTCACGCCTTGTTTCACAGCTTGGTCGCGTAAAGCCGTCGCGCACTCGTCCCACATGCGGTGGTCCACCGGGAAGCCGTGCACGAGCACCACCGGCGTGGTTTCGGTATCGTTGCCGCCGTCCGTATATACGTTGTTGTTCAGTTTAATCGTCATATTTTTCTAATCCTCCCCTATCTGCCTGTTCGCCTAGTTTGCTTGGCTTTTGCCCCGCTTGCGCGGCTTGTCCTACTTGCCGGTCCACGCGAGCGCCTGCCGCACGATGGTGCCGTAACCATTGGCCATCTGCCCGACGAAGGTGTCGAGCATGTCTCCGGACGGGTCGACCCATTCCACGTCGAGCGTCTCGTCCTGCGGCTTGCAATCGCCGGCGATCGGCACCACGTAGCACAGCGCGATCGCATGTTGGCGTGGATCGTAATAGTCGGATAGGCCGGGTGTCGGGAAGAATTCGGCCACGGTGAACGGCTGCAGGCTGATCGGCAGCTGCGGCAGGGCGATATCGCCCAAATCTTTTGCGACGTTGCGCGCCACCGCTTCACGCAACGATTCGTGATAGAGCACACGTCCGGCGATCAATGTGCGTTCGATACCGCCGTCGTCAGTGACGCGCAGCAGCGAGCCGATTTGCGCCACCCTGCCGAGATCGTCGGTGCGCACCGGCACGACCACGACGTACGGAATCGGTATTTCGTGGCGCATGCGGTTGATTTCGTCCGATGGGAGCCATCCCGGAGGGTTGCCCATTCCGCGGATGAAATCCTCCGGCGTAATGTCGTCGAATTCCCCGCGATGGCGGTTGGCGTCGAAATCGCCCTCGTCGGGCACTTCATCATTCATCACTGGCATGATTCCATTATCACGCACGGCATGTGAATGTCACGTGCTTCCGATTCTTCCCATAGCGCAATCGGGTGCGGCAGTGTGTTTGCGTGGCGTGCGGCTATATACTTTTCGCAAACGGGCTTTCGCAATATTGCGCAGCATTGCACGATATTGTTTTTTGAAATCGGCTTATAGCGTAAGCCGGGAAATGGGGAACGCATATGGCAACGCATGCAGTCACTTCGCAGGATTTCAACCAGGTCGTCGAATCCAATGATCTGGTGTTCGTGGATTTCTGGGCCACGTGGTGCGGTCCGTGCCGTGCATTCGGCCCAACGTTCGAGAAGGCAAGCGAGGCGAATCCGGACGTCTATTTCGCGAAGGTGGATATCGATCAGAATCCCGATCTGGCCGCCGCGGCCAAGGTTCAGGCAGTGCCGACGCTGATGGTCGTCAAGAAGCAGCAGATCATCTTCCAGCAGGCCGGCGCGTTGCGCGCTTCCGATTTGGATGATCTGATCAGCCAGGCCAAGGCGTTGGATATGGATGCGGCCGCTTCCGATGGGGACACCGCTTCCAGCGGAGACGCCAAAGTGAAAACGCCAAGCAGTCAGTCGGAACGATGATTCGGCCCGTCGCCTGCGCGTTGCATACGTTATCTTCAAGTTCCTTGGGGTGCGGTAGACTATATGCAGTTGCGCGCATTCCGGCGGAACCCTAGCGGTTGTGCGCCGTGCCCTAGGCACGGAATCCGCCGAGGAATTGTACCCGATGTAGGAGCAGAATGGCTAGCCATAAGAAACATGCCCAACCAACTACGTTTGCCTTGCCGGGCAAATCTCAGATGGTGAAGATTGTCGCAACGGTTGCGGCAGTGGGGCTGTTGGCCACTGGCGGCATCGTGTCGCATAATCTGTACGCCACCGCGGAGAAGTCTCCTGCCAAGCAGGTCACCGCGTATTCCGTCACCGACAGCATCGAAGCCTCCCGTGGCAATGCCCGTGAGGCGCTTTCCGGAGATACTTCGTACGTCACCGTGAAGATCAACGGCAAGACCCGCGTGGTTCCCGGCATGCATTTCACCGATGTGAAGTCCGTGCTTGACGCGGGCGACATCACCCTTGATACGGAAGACACCGTTTCCCCGTCTTTGGATACGAAGGTGAACGAGAACACCGTCATCAAGATCGAACGTGCCGGCGCTTCCGTTGAGGTGTCTGATACGGATATCGCATTCAACACGGTCAAGAAGGAGACCTCCAGCCTGCCGAAGGGCCAGGAGAAGGTCGAGACCGAAGGCGCGAACGGTGTTATGGAGACCACGAACCTCGTCACCAAGTCCGGCGGCAAGGTCATGTCTTCCAATATGATCAGCTCTTTCGTGAAGAAGGCTCCGACCGACAAGGTGATCCTCGTCGGCACCGGCTCCTCGTCCACGCCGTCCGCGGCCGCAGCGTCGATCGGCACCACCGTGCCGGCTGGCGAAATGCAGCAGTGGGCTCACGATTATCTGCTGTCCAGCGGCTATTCCGAGGCCGATTTCACCGCCACCGTGTACATCATTTCTCATGAGTCCGGTTGGAATGTCGCAGCCACGAACCCAAGCTCCGGCGCGTACGGTCTGCCGCAGGCGCTGCCCGGTTCGAAGATGGTGAGCGCCGGTGCCGATTGGGCCACCAACTACCAGACCCAGCTTAAGTGGTTCTGGGGCTACTGCGCACAGCGCTACGGCTCCATCCAGGGCGCCTACACCTACTGGCTCGCCAACCACTGCTACTGAGTTTTAGTTTTTCAGACAGGAGAGGCTCCGCACACATTGTGCGGGGCCTCTCCTGTCTTATACACCTTTTTATATTTCATATGGAAAGATGCAGGCCATTCATGGCGTTACGGTTGTTTATGCACGCAATTCATTCATCGCTTTTATCGCGGCCCTTTTGGCCATCTTACGCGTGAGCGAACGGCCAGACGCAACGGACTCGAAAAAGCCGTCATGCTCTTTTTCCACCGTCCATCGCCAACCAAGCACGTTATTGTGAGCGACTCGAATACTGAACGAAGATCCTACACGCCCGCTACCTGCCACATTCATTCCAAGCTCCCTTTTTCAGGATTTTTGGGCTGGATGCATACGTACTCATTATTAGCGTTTATGGACGATTCGCACAGCCTATCAAGATACTGCATATAGTACAGCACTCACATCAAGAGAACTGTACTATATGCGATTTTTCAAGCTGAGCGGAATATTGTTCACTTACTCGCCATCTTTGGCCGTATGATGCGAACCTTTGCGGGGACCGCGCTTGCCGGATACACCCTTTGAGGCATCGGCCACAGCAAAAATGACAACCTTCTCATCCGGGTAGGACTCGCCATCCATGGCGAAATAGGCAATCTGGTCGTCTGCGACCGGCGAGAAAGTGAAATACTTCTGCACCGCTACCAGCACATCGGTGGTACGCACGGTCACGGAAGAAGCCTTTCCTGCAGCGTCAGAGTCGACGCCATCGGCCTTGCTTCGCTTGGTCTTGCAGAACTTGATGGCGTTCTCGTCTTTGGCGTCGCATGCCTGGACTGCGATCTTCTTCCGCTTGTCATTCACCAGCAATTTCACGTATGCCGGGCATCCGAGCGCTTCGGTCACGCCTTTGGAAAAGCGAACGGATGATTCCATGACCGTCATGGTCATCTTATTGGTGGTGGTCTTTTCTCCCACTGCTTCAAATCCGTCAAGAACAGACATGCCAACCCCTTGAAAATATAGGATATTAATTACATGCAATATAATACAACAATTCGCATAAATACACCCTTTTTTCACTAATAAAATAGGGGGTATCTCCGCTTTCCAGCAGAAATACCCCCTGTATTTCCAAGAATATAGCAATAATTCATAGACTTCAGAACAAGTTTTCATTGAGATGAATTCAAGGAAATCATGCACCAATAATGTCGAGAATTACCGCGCCATATTTCAATAGTTGTATTTCACATCATTGGTCATTTTGCCACACGGCGTCTGATCGAGCTTCATATCAGCCGTGGCCTTGTCAGACACGGTCACGTCGAACTCGTACGTCACGCTCTTGCCAGGTGCGATGTACGCCATACTGGAGTTCAATGGCTTGCCGTCCATGGTGGCATTGCTACGGTCACGCACATCACCGGTCACGGCGATTGATCCAATCGAACCACCTGCAGGCGCGTAAATCAGCACACGCTGCGCGGATGTGCCACTCGGTGCCACGGGCACGCCACCAACGCCCTTCTGCTCACCACCGAGAATGTAACTCGTGCAGGTAGCCATTTCCGTGGAAGTCATACGGTTGGTCAGCGTGTACTTCACGTGGTAGGTCTTGTCCCCTGTCTTGGTCACTTCGCTGGTACGGTCGATATACCAACCCATCTTCGAAGGATTCTGCTCGCTGATGTAAATGCCCGTTTCCGGATTGGTCTCGCTCTCAGGCGCATTCTTGGCGAGTCCAGCACCTTGGAAGTACTTCGCTTCGTCTTCGTGGAACGTGTAGGCGTAGAAGTGGCGGTTCTCGGCCAAATCACCGATGCTTTGCGCCACCTTCATCATCTTGTCCACAGTCATGTTGCCAAAAGCGCCGTCCATCACCGTTTTGGCAATGTACTCGAAGTATTCGTCCTGCTGTGCCACAGGAACGTCCTTGTAGATGGTGTTGAGCATGTATTCGGCGGTGTTCTCGCCGGTAAGCACAGTGCCGTTGGACAAGGTGACTGGTCCGTTGATCTCCACCATTTTCTGGATGAACACCGGATCCACGGAAATCAAACCGTCGATGTTGCAGGCATATTGCGAACGCTGCCATGAAGCGTTGAGCATTTCCGCGTTGCGGGAAACATCCGGCACCGCGAAGGTGTCTCGCACGTCGAAGGAGAAACCCAACGGCCTGTTGAATACCGCATGTTCCTCAGCGGTGCCGTTGTTGCCATTGACGAACTCACCATTCGGGTGGAAGTCCCCCACCGCGATTTTGCCATTATCCGCAGTCATGGTGCCGAGAGAGCCAACCAAGCCGCCGCCGGAACGTGTTTCGGATGTGGTCTGTGCCGCCAGCAAGTATGTGCGGGCACCGTTCTGGCCGAGGAAGGAAGGCAGCATGTGAGTGGCGTTGCTGACCTGCCCGACCAAATCGGCGATATTGTCAAGCTGGTCCTTGCCCTGCTGATAGGCTTTCTTCACCATGCCGATTTTCGGCTCGGCAAGACTGTTATACTGCTTGTTCTGCTGCTGCACCTGCTGGTTGAGCTTGTCGAAGTTGCCTTGCGCATCGGCGATTGGCTGCAGGTTGAGTTGCCCTTCCGCACCGGAAAGATTGGCATCGGCAAGCTGCTGCACCGCAGTGGTCAACGATGGCAGTGTCTGCTGTGCAAGGTTGTCCACGACTTCCGTCATGCCTTGCACAGTGGCGATGTCACTGCCGACGAACGGCATTTTCGCGGCCACGTTCCATAGTGAACCGTGCGCAATCTGCTTGGCCTGCGCCGTCTGCTGCTGAGCCTGTGCGATGGACGCCTGCGACGCGGCGGCATCCTTGAGCTTTGCAGGGTCATTGATTGCGGATAGTGAGGATATGGCTTGCGATTCGTGTGCCTTGACGCTTTTTGCCTGCTTATACAGTTGCATACCGAACACTGCGGCAATGGCAAGTAGCACGATCAGCACCGCAAGTACAATAAGCGTCACATTCCGTGCCGTATGTTTTTCCCGTATTGCTTGAGCATGTTGCCCCATGCTTTGCTCCTCAAATCATTAAGCACTCAATTTGACTATTCCAGCGCATTATTGTGCCACATGGCACCCCTTTTTTCGGCCGCCAAATGAAATTTCCCTCTGTTCCATCACAAGAACAGAGGGAAATCAAGAAATACCGAATTAAAGCAGCCGCGTTTTAATATGCGCCGTTTGGATGAATTACCACACCAATGGTCCTCAGCACGTAAACGAAGTCCCCAAGCACGGACCAATTCTGTACGTAATTGACGTCAAGACGTCGGCTTTCCTCTTCATCCAAATCATTTCGTCCGGACACCTGCCACGGACCAGTAATGCCAGGCTTGACCAAAAGCCTTGTAGCATAAATCTGATCGTATTCGTCCACTTCGAACTGACGCTGCGGACGAGGACCAACAACACTCATGGTTCCAATGAGAGAATCGAAGAACTGCGGAATCTCGTCCAAACTGGTTTTTCGAATGAAATGACCAATCTTGGTGATACGCGGATCCTTTTTAATTTTCACGCGAGCACCCATCTCTTGACCATTCGCTGCGGCGACTTCAGCCAAATGCGCGTCAGCATTCACACGCATGGAACGGAACTTGTGAATCTTAAACGGCTTTCCACGTAGGCCGATACGTTCCTGAGTGTAAAAGACAGGACCTCCGTCTTCTTTCTTAATCAATGTCGCAACAACAAGCATAATTGGGGAAGAAAGAATAATAGCCACCAGAGAAACGACAATATCAAAAAGACGCTTGCAGATTCGTGCGTACGGAGAGTATTGAGGCAGTCGAATCGTCATAATCGACGTACCTTGAATATCACGAATCTGAGTCTCATGGCCGCTGATTTCAACCGCAGAAGCAGTAAGCGCGATTTCAAGGTTCAAAGATTCCATCTGCAATGCAAAAGCATTGAAATTATCGGAGAAGCGGTGAAGAACATCAGTTACCATGACCGTCTGTGCACCGACCGCGACGATACGTTCTGCCAAACGGTCACCATAATTTACCATCATAAGGCGGGATCCCCACCCATCGTTGATTTCTTGCAGGAAGTCGCCAAAATCCGTCTCAGCTTCTACCATACCGGTATTCTCATTCAAACGAATAGGACACACTGCCACCGGGCGGTAATTGAGCTGCTTGCTCTGCCCCAGCATCTTCAATGCACTCAAAATGCCTTCCGGAGAGCCAACAAGCACCGTTGAATAGAGATATTTACCGTTTTTACGACTTGCGATAATGAATTTCCTTGCGATTACACGCTCAATCATGGTAAGCAGGGCTGCCAGTAGAACGGTTAAGGTAATGGCGGTGAGCTTCGCATACATGTTGAGCACAAAATGGCATGCGCACAATACGAACCAGCATTTGACGGTGGCTTTCCCAATGAGCACGTTCAGCTGGTATCCATCGCCCATGATATGACGATGGTATACGCCCGAACTATGCAGGCACAGAATCCAAATCAAAGCGGTCAGCACGAAATATACGACAGGGAAAAGCGTGAATTTGAATCGCGAAGAGTAGAACGTGATCTCATTGCGTGCTACCAGCACCGCGGCAACTGCGATGACGAACATCGCCATGTCCAACAGCATAAGTACAAGGTTGACAGCCAATCTCCAATAAGAAATCTGAGACAGCTGCTCGGACACTTTATTATTCAACCGTGCTTTGCTGTTTATCGCAGCACCGCTGGCACTGTCTTGCATGTCTCTCTCCTCTTAAAAATGCACACTCAAGTAGTTAATTTACCACAAGCCCCCCCCCCAGAAATGAACTGCGCCCCGTTTGTTGGACGTTGTTAATTGGGATACAGGGTCAGACCGCGGGGGACATGCTCCGGAACTCCTCCGGGGTGCGTCCCTCGAGTCGTATCTGGCGTCGTCTGGTGTTCCAATGGATGATGTAGGCGTCCAGCTCGGCCTTGAACCGCTCGAACGAGTCGAACTCTCGGCCGCGGTAGAACTCGTCCTTCAAGTGGCCGAAGACCTGCTCGGCCGCCGCGTTGTCCAGGCAGTTGCCCTTGCGGCTCATGGACCGGCGGATGCCGGGGCGTTCGAGCTCCTTCCTCCACCATTGGTGCCGGTACTGCCATCCCATGTCCGAGTGCAGGATCGGCTCCGCGCCGGCGGGCAGGCGCTCCGCGAGCATGGCGGGCAGGCGCTTCTGCTGCCCGAGGTCCGGACTGCGGCTCACGTCCCAGGCCACTATCTCCTTGCTGGCCATGTCGTACACGGGAGCGAGGTACGCCTTGGATCCGGCGACCTTGAACTCGGTGACGTCGGTGCCGAGCCTGGAGAACGGACGGGCCGCGTCGAAGTCGCGTTCGGGCAGGTTATGCACGCGGTCGCCCGTCTCGCCCCTGTACGAGCTGTAGCGTCTCCACGGGTTCCTGGAGCGGATGGCGCATCTCAGCCCCATGCGCCGCATGACCCTGAGCACGGTCTTGGCGGATATGCGCGTGCCGAACTCGTGGACCAGGCACATGCGCACCTGCCGGTGGCCGCACCCGTTCGGGGTGCGCTCCCATATCTCCCGTACCATCGGCTCCACGTCCGGCCTGGACACGTGCGCCAGGCGCGACAGGTGGTGGTAGTACGTGGATTTCGGCAGCCCGGCTATCCTCAGGAGGTGGCCGAGCCGGTGTCCCCGCCCTGCGAGCAGTCGGACGACGGCGCTTCGCTCGCGCCGCGTGACTTGGACGCCCGCAGGGCCCGGAGTTTTTCCAGGTACGCGACCTTCGCCTTCAGGTACGCGACCTGTTCGGCGAGCTCCTGCTCGCGCGTCGGTTCGGGCTTCGGTTTGGATTTCGCGCCTTTCGGCCTGCCCTTGGGTTTCGGCCTGAGCGCCTCCGGTCCTCCCGCCCGGTATTCGCGGCACCAGCGCTCCAGGGACGCGATGCCCGCGATCCCGTGCCTGGCCATGGCCTCCGTCTTGGTCAGACCGTTCTCGACGTGGTCGCGTGCCGCGGCGACCTTCGTCTCCCAGTCGTAGCGTCTGCTGCCGCCGCCTCCCATGACCGCCTCCTCGCCGTTGGACCTGTACAGCCTGATCCAGTTTCTCGCGGTATGCACCGGTATGGCAAGCCTTCTGGCGAGCGTGTCCTTGCCGGCTCCGGACTTGATGAGCTCCAGCGCCCCGCGCCGGAACCCGTCGTCGTAACGTCTCCTTCGATCCTCACGCATACGAAAGAACCGCACCTTACGATCATCGAATCTGAATTTCTTCAGTCCAACAATCGGGGTGCGGTTCATAATTAAGAGGGGAATTGGGGAACATTGTCACTATGCCCAAGCCTAATCTTGGTATAGCTCATTTCGTTTATAAATGACCTTCCCAGTTTAGTTTTGCGAACCTGTGTCATCCTGCCCCGGACCCGGTTGCGGCGTCACACCCGTATCAGGCTTTTTACCTGTGTCATCCTTACCCGAATCCGGTTGCGGCGTCACACCCGTATCAGGCTTTTTACCTGTGTCATCCTTACCCGAATCCGGTTGCGGCGTCACACCCGTATCAGGCTTTTTACCTGTGTCATCCTTACCCGAATCCGGTTGCGGCGTCACACCCGATGTAGACGGACCAAATTGCCACGTATACGTGTAGCGCCGGTTCGTAGTGCCGTTATTGGTATTCGAATTGGTATTCGACTGGGCATTAGCCGCAGTTTGTTCCGCCACAGACTTGTTCACGCCGTCAGAAGTCGAGGAAATCACCTTCGAAGCGTTCTGCATGGCCGTAACATCAGTGCTTTTGCCATCGAGGAGTTTCTGGGCAGCGTCAATCGCCTTGGCAAGCGCGTCACGTGTCGACTCATCCGCAACCTGGCCTGCAGAACCGTCAAGCAACGTCTTTGCATCGGCAATGGCCTTCTGCAATGCGGCAGTCGTCTTATTCACTTCCAAAGCTCGCTTGCTGGCGGCCACAGCTGTGGCTGCTGCGGTAACGGCCTTGGTCTGTTCTTTGATATTGCTGATCTGCTTGCTCATACTACGGGCGTGCGCACGCAGTGTGGTTTCGGACAGCAACACCGAACATCCGCCGACCGTCTTGAGATTTTGCGCCTTGGTCACGGCCTGAGTGAGCTGGTCGATTGTGGCGGCATCCGCCACCTGGTTTGCCGCAGTGCCCTGCAGACTGGTCGCCTGTTCGATGGCGTTTTGCAGTTTTTCGTTGGCTTTGGAGTATTTGGATTTCACCTTCTCGCATACCGCCACTGCCGCATGCTGTTCTTTCGAATTGATACGATTGCGTACCACGATGACGCCGGCGACAGCAACCGCCACTGCCGCAATCGCAGCGACAATGGCAATAATCTTTCGCTTGTCCGCAGACGGCTCTTTCGGTGCGGCCGGAATGGTTTTCAGCGGATCGTGTTCCGGATCTTCCGCGGCAAGTTCCTCTAGGTCGGTTATGCCATCCGAAGTATCAAAGGCCTGAGTCGCTTCGGCGTCCTGTTCATCTGTCGAAGAAACGAGGGGTGGCAAAGTGGCGGTTTCCTCGGCATCGGCTGGTGCAACCGCATCATCGAAATCGATGGTGTCGAGCGGCATACTGGGTATATCCGCGATTGTTGGCGCAGCCGAAACCGGCTGTTCCGTTTGCGCAGGTACGGAGGAAGCGATGGTACGGGGCTCCGCAAGCGGAGTCTCATCCGCACCATCGGCCTCTTCCGAATCGGTAGGCTGCAATTTGGGGAAGGTCAGCGGAGGAATATCCCAGCTGGTGTCCACCACATCCCGAGATATGTTGGACAGAATACCGTTCATAGACTGGGAATCATCGTTCTCAGTTGCCATACACCCCTCATTCCGTGAAGAAGGAAAACGTCAGATCCTCTTCTTCTTGCCGTTTGCACGATGGCTGCTACGCGGAGCACCATCTTCATAGTAGTAGTAATAGTTGGAGTGGGAGTTGACCTTCTTCGGATCTGCACGGTTGAAGATGAAGCCAAGCACCGGCACCTGCGCGGTGGCGAGCGTGTCGGCCGCCTCCTGCAGGGACTTCTTCTCGCACACGTTGCGGCTGACCACCAGCAGAAGGCCTTTTGCCCAACGGCCAAATACCGCGCCATCGTTGGACACCGTCAACGGGGCGGTATCGATGATCACGTAGTCGTATTGGGTGAGCGCCTGCTCCACCATGAGCTTCATGGTTTCGGAGTTCAATAGTACGCCAGCGTTCGCCGGCCTCTTGCCGCCAGGCAGAATGTGCAGGTTCGTCTTCCAGTAGCTCTGCACCACGTCCTTCGGGCCCATCTGCCCAGACAGCACGTGCGCCAGACCGGCGGCACCTTCAATACCCAAATGATGGGCGACAGACGGGTGGCGAAGATCAGCGTCGATAAGCAGTACTTTCGCACCGTCTTCGGCAAGGGCCACCGCAGTATTGATAGCCATGGTGGTCTTGCCTTCGGACGGCTGCGCGGACGTGATGACAAGCAGCTGGCCCACGCCTTCGGTGCGGTCGGTCTGCAGGAAATCGATATTCGTATGGATACGACGGAATTCCTCGGCAATAGCGCCGTTAGGCTGGCTCACCAGCACCGGACGCTTATCATCAAGCGAAGCGTCCATCGGAACGGAGCCAAGGGAGGATGCTCGGACGATGCCGCGCACGTCGGAAGTCTCTTCAACCTTGGTGTTGAGGAGGTCCTTGATGAGTGCGGCGAACACGCCGATGATGATGCCGAGCACCAAGCCGACGGCCAGATACAAGGCGGTCTTCGGCGAAGACTTAGATGTCGGAACCTGTGCCTTCTGCACGACGGAAAGCTTCACCGGGGACTTGTCTCCGGAGTACAGGTCACGTTCAATGACGTCTTTCAGCGATTCGGCGACAGAATTGGCGATGTCCGCGGCCTGCTTCGGATCTCCGTCCACCACGGCAATGTTCACGAATGCCGTGTTGGTCGGATTGGTGACAGTGACCTGGCCGGCAAGATCCGTCACGGTTTCGTCCAGACCGAGATCATCAATAACCGGCTTGAGCACCTTCGAAGTGGTGGCAAGCGTCGGGTATGAAGTGATCTGGTTGGAAATGTAGCTGCCGCCAGCGGACTGCTGGTTAATGTCGACACCATTTTGAGAAGCATTATAGGTGGCCATGGTCTGAGCCGTAGCCGTATACTTCGCCGGAGCGAGGAAGGTATAGGCGCTCACGCCTGCCACTACCACCACGAATGCGATGATCACAGTGACCAGATGCTTACGAATGATTTTGAACAGATCCATCAGAGTGATGCCGTCATCCGCTTCCTCAACTACCCCTTGCGGTGCGGTAGGCTGCTGCACATTAGCGTTCTCTACAGAAGTCACTGAACTTCCCCATCTCACGTTGACAATATCCTTTCCAAGGATAATCTTCCCCCTCGAACTATTCCTCATCCCTTCATACATTGAACACATTTTTTGGGAACTCAAACAGATGGGCCGTGAAATAAGGAACATTCCCTGTCGATATCGTGCGCGTGCGAGACTTTTTGGCAATATTTGGCATATTCAGTGGCTGATTTTGGGCGGGCTGTTTCTGACCGCAAGAAAAAGTGCCACCGGCGACCGTGTCAAGTGAACAAGGCCGCCAAAATCTGTTGTCAGCCTTTCCTACGCCCAGCTTAAGTAGATTGAGGAGAACGACAAGGCAAGCTGGAAGAATACGCTGTCCCGTCAGCAAGGCGTGTATGTAATCACCAATACCGATAACGGGAAACTGTATGTGGGAAGCGCCACCGGAAGGAACGGCATATACCAGCGTTGGAAAAACTACATAGATAATGGCCACGGCGGCAATACAGAACTACGCAAACTTGTGGAGCAGCAGGAGAAGCGTACGTAGAGACGCATTTCCGTTACACGCTTTTGGAACATTACGATTCCACCGTGCCCAAAAACGTCGTCCTCGCCCGAGAAGCCTATTGGAAGCAGGCACTGGACACCCGCAAACACGGATACAACGATAATTAGGCCTTGCCAGATATAGATACCCCAAGAATTTCCTCAAATCATTGGTAGTGACCGGTACAGGCTTTCATCATCATTCCACCACGCCCTGAAAGTGACGGAATGTATGTGCCCAGCTCCCCATTTCGCTTATATGTGGCAGATTCCGAGAGATGGAAACTCCCATTTCGCCTATATATGGCAGGTCATAACGGGCAAAAGCCACTTTGGGGGTACATTTTCCACAGTTTAATGCGCTTTATCAGAGAGGAACCAAGAGTCCCAGAAACGTCACCCATCTCGATGAAGCTGGTGATGTTTTGTTGGGCTATTTCAACACAATCATCTACTACGCAACTTCTGAGAAACTGCCCTGGGTCCGACTGTTCAACCTGAAGAACCTCTACCAGCAAGCCGTTGGCAATTCTTCAAATACTTGGAATCCTGCTGACGATCTACGCGGTCCGCATCCTGCTCGACTTCATCCGTCAAGAGCCATCCGCCACCCCTCGTTGACCGGCACGTAGCTAACGTCAATCACGGGGAACAGCGTTCTAGACGCCTAGATGACTGTGAGTGATCAAATAAAGGTGTTCGGCGTTGGCACTTGTTTCTGCATACTTTCCCGCACAATGGGATTAGCGGCATAATATTCTTGAATTGTCTTTTTGCTGATAATCGTGCTGCATGGAGCGGAAGGCGGCAAATCACCGCGCGCGATTTTCCAAGGGCTCTCAGCGTGCGTCCTTATGCTTAGCTCATTTCCCGTACGAGACGACAGCACCGCGCACACTGCATCTATGGTTTGCTTTTCTTCTTCAGAAAGCGTCTTTTCACAGTCGTTCACAGGAAGCTCGCCTTCACGGATAAGGAATTTTCCCCTGTGCTGCGCATACAGTTCACGACATACAGGGCCGCCACGCCATGCTTGGAAATCTTCGTCAAAAAGAGGATGTCCACGACGAGCCAAAGATTCCGCCTGCGAATAGAACGCGAGCTTTTGTAATTTCATAGTGGTCATTGCTCCACAGCGTTTAAGAATGTACGCCGCGACATCCACCACAGTTGCCATGTCAATCCTCCCCTCATATATATGAAATCTGAAATCAGTCTAGTATAGTGGATGGCCATGGACGCGCCCCTTACTACCATCAGCCTCGGCACTATCAGTCGGAACAGAGCGAACAATGCTGGGAAAATATTACGTGCAGGAGCACAATCAGTTTCGCCGGAAGAATACCAGCTCGCTATCGATACAGCACAAGCTTGGCGTGATCAGCATATCGAAGCCACTCAAGAGTGTTTTTCAGAGGTCTTAAAGTGCTCAAATTATTTTGCCGAATCCGTCTGCACTTATCGTCTCAAACGAATTGCTTCCATCATTCGTAAACTGCAACGCGCCCAAACCCACCTGAAATTAGGCGAATTGGATGATATCGGAGGATGCCGTCTGATTTTAGAGACCAATAATCAGGTCCGTCAAGCGGCTGAAATTCTGAAATCTCAAATCCCTCTCAAGAAAGGCAGCGGAGAGAAGGACTATATCCTCAATCCGCAAAAGTCCGGATACCGATCCCGCCACCTTCTGTTCAAACCTGAGACTCAAACAGGCTCTTATCAAGTGGAGGTACAGATTCGAACACAGCTTCAACATTACTGGGCAACAGCTGTTGAGGCCGCTGGAGAAATCTATGGCACCGAATACAAAAGCCCCGAAGTTCGTAGACAGGCCGTAGGGCCTGAAGACCAGGAAAGGATTCAATTCTTTCAAATTGTTTCCAGCCTATTCGCTCTCGAAGAGGGAGCCCCGCAGGTTCCCGGCTTTGAACGCAGCCAAAAGGAATTGGTAAAAGAACTTCAGACGCTTGAATGCTCATCATGCTTATTGGATGATTTGGCAGCGTCCACAGACAGCATCTTCCCTTTGAATCCTCCAACGGATAAAGCGGCAACGCTGTTTCTCCTCAAACTTTCTCGCGAAGATCAACTCCTTGATATCGAGTCTTTCCGCCAAGATCAGCTTTCTGAAGCATTGCAAAAATACGGCGATCTTGAAGACCGAATTGAGGCAGCGACCAATAAGGGAACCGAATTCGAATACAACAATGTTGTGTTGGTTTACGCCCAAAATCATGAACAGTTAAGCATTGCCTATCCAAACTATTCAGCTAATGTCAGCCACTTTGTGGACAAGGTTGGAGAATATCTGCAATAGTGTACGTTCAGTCGAGCCGACGTTTCGCGATGAGAACGGTGTCTATTCTGAACGCCAATAGTGTTCAGAATAACTGGCGACGGGGGGGCGGTGCCGTTTTGTTGGACTCGCCGTTGATTCCATCACCACCAATCATGCCACAAGACCGAGCCCGCGTCGACGGTCCATGATGCTCATGCCGAACTCCGTCTTGATCCGCCTGTCCCGGTACCAGACCATGTACTCGTCGAGCATGCCGACGAACTTGTCCATCGAGACGCCCGTGAAGCTCCGCTTGTGGAAGAACTCCTGCTTGAGCCGGCCGAAGAACCCCTCCGCGGCCGCGTTGTCCGGAGAACAGCCTTTCGCGCTCATCGAACGCGTCAGACCATGCTCCTTGCAGATGCGGATCCACTCGGGCCACCGGTAGTGGCAGCCACGGTCGGAATGGATGATCGGCTTCTCCCCGTCCCTGAGCGTGGAGCACGCGTCGGCGAGCATGCCGTTGGCCAACGCCGCGTTCGGGCTGGTGCCGATCGTCCAGGCGACCGGCATGCCGTCGTAGCAGTCGATCACGGGCGACATGTAGACCTTGCCCGCGGGAATCGAGAACTCCGTGAGGTCCGTGACCCACAGCATGTTCGGACGCTCGGCGTGGAAGTCGCGGTTCACCAGGTTCTTCGGCGCCTTGGTCAGCTCGCCCTTGTACGAGCTGTACCGCTTCGCGCTCTTGAACAGGGGCACCAGACCATGCGAAGTCATCAGCCGCATGACCCGTTTGGCAGATACTCTGACGCCCATGCTTTTCAGCTCCAGGTGGATCCGCTTGTACCCGTAGCGCCGCTCGCTGTCCCCGAACGCCTCCTCGACCAGGGGCAGCAGCCACGCGTCCTTGTCCGGTCTGTCCATGGCCTTGATCTGGTAGTGGTACGTGCTGCGCGCGATGCCGACCACGTCCAACAGGCTTCTAGCGGTCACGCCGAGCTTCTCACTGGTCTGTCTGACGAGGATGGCCTTCTCGCGGCTGGTCAGGTTTTCCGGGTCTGTGCCCGGCTCTTTTCCCAACAGCTCCAACGTGCCCTTCCGGATCGCGATCTGGATGTCGAGCTCGCGTTCGGTCCGTCGTCTGGCCTCGATGCCGGCGTCCAGCCCGTCCAGACGGGCCTGCATCTCCGCAAGTCTCCGCTCCATCGACGCCAGCGCCTCCGCCAGACCGGCCACGCCCCTCGAGCCGCCGGCAGCCGCCGGCGCGTCCGAACCCGCGGGCTGTGCGCCGGCCCTTCCGTTCCTGGTCCTTCCCCTGCGTTCCTTCGTCACGTGCGTCTCCTTGGATCCGGCGAGCATCTGTCGTTTCCAGTTTCTCACGACGGATGCCTCCACGCCCAGTTCGGCGGCCGCCTCGCGTGATTTCAACCGTCCGGACGCGACCGCGACCACCGCCTCTCGTTTCAGTTCCTCGGGCACGGGCCCGTGCCTCAGTTTGCGCCGGCCGGGGGCGAACTCGTCGATCCACGCCATGAGCAGCTCCTTGCTCTTGGGATATCCCAGCATCCGCATGGTACGGCTGAGCCGCCTGCCGTACTCGAGATAATGCTCCACGGCGACACGTTTCTGCTCGTCCGTGTACCGTCGGTACCGTTCGCCGCGTCCGGAGGGGATGCCGGTGCGTTCCTCCTCGAGCCGGTCCTTGTACCACATCCACAGCGCGCCCCTGCTGGGGTAGCCGAGCTCCCGGATCGTGTCTGCGGCGCTGTGCTCGTATTTGATGTACAGGTCCACGGCCCTGTCACGCTGCTCCCTGCTGTACTTCGCCATAAGGGGGTTCTCCTCCCGGTCGGGAAGTCCAAGAAAACGTCACCACCTCGCTCTGACGAACTGCTCCCAACTGTCCCCGTCCTCCTTCATGCCCTCGGCCACGCCGATGACCTCCCGGCGCCCCTCCTTGTTGACGCCGATGGCGACGAGGACGCTGACGTTCTCCACGTGCCCGCCCCAGGAGCGCTTGTGCCACACGCCGTCCACGAACACGTACGGGCACTCGCCCTCCAGTGGCCTCGTGCGCCACGAGTCGATGTCCCCGTACACCTTCTTGAGCTTGTCGGAGAGCGTCTGCGAGGGCATCCGCTCTCCCCACAGCAATTGGCTGATGTCGTCGACCCGCCTGGTGGACACGCCGGCCAGGCACATGTCGATCAGCGCCTCCTCGACGCCCTCCTCGCGCCTGCGGTAGCGTTCGACCACGGCCGACTCGAAGACCGCGCCCTTCAGCTTGGGGACCCTGAGCCCGAGTTTGCCGGCCTTGGCGGTCAGGCTCCGTTCGTAGTGGCCGGCCCTGTACGCCCTTCTTCCGTCGCTTCTCTCGTATCTCGCGGCGTTGGCGATCTCGTCCGCCTGAAGCGTCGGGCATCGCGTTGACGATCCGCTCGACCTTCTCCCGCACCATGGCGTCGAGCTTGCTCTCGAACATGGCCTGGTCGAACTGTATGATTTCCGCGGGTCTGGCTCCGTGCCTCTTTCCAATCGCGGTTTTCATTGTCTGGCGACTGAAAATCGTACCCGGCACAGGCCATGTCCCTTTCCGTCAAGGCCGGAATCCGAAAATGCGCAAGAATCCGGACGTTATCCCGACTACCCCTACCTTAAGCAATTCTTCGATAAATCCCACATCACAGACACAGACTCCGGAGTGAACTCATTCCTGGGATTCTATTACACGAAGGGCCAGGCCCAGGACGAACTGGTCCATTCGATCAATTCGCTCCTGCAAAGATACAGTTCCGACACAGGCCACAAACCAATCGGCGGCTTGATGCGCGAATTACAGAATACCGGCAGGCTGGCTATCGAAGAATTGCAAGCCGCATGCGATTAATCATCGAATAAACCAGCCATTGTCACTTAATTTGAACACCAAAAGCGGTAGCGCCGCTCGGTTGGATAAGCCCGGCAAAACATTGTTGGCTCGGAAAGATGTAAATTACACGCCTACACACTGAAAAAACACGCAAACCCTCAAATGTCTATCGGAGAATATTACATCTGTACGATAGTCGACCAATCCGCATTATCAAACCATCGATTAATCTTATCCTGACCGAATAAAAACATATTAGAGGTTTTAAGATAATAAAGAAATTCGGACTCGCTCCTCCGGCGTCCATACGGATTCACCATAGCCGAAGTTGCCATAAAACCAATCCTTGCACGAGAAATCATTACCGACAGTACTCTTGCCTCTTCATTTTTCTCTTCAAGACTCTCCGCCTTATAAAACGGTATGGTCCCCTGTTCTAGCCCAACAATAATTACCCAATCAAATTGTTGCCCTTTTCCGGCATGCCCCGTTAAACAATGTATTCCTTTACACGTAGCAACAGTTTCATTCCCCTTTCTCACATTAATACGTTTTTTGATGTCACAAAAATCAGGAGTGTCTAGCTGCAATAATTGATCATATAACCACTCGATTGCTTCTTTAAGCTCTTCAGAGGCGCTTACATTCGCAGCAAGAACGTACTGTCCAATAGAATCACGCCATTCCTCCCGCGGCACATTTGGCAAATAATCACAAATTTTTCGTAATATTCTCACCACTCCTGAACTAAATAGACCATCTCCCCAATCGATAAAGCTAATACCTTGTGCCGCAAAAACATCTTTAAGCGTCTTGGCCCGAAAAGCAGTTCTAGATATAATTCCGATTCGAGATGACGGACAATGCTTCAAAATCAACTGACATATTTGAGCAATCTTTTCAGCTTCAGCATTTTCATCCTCAAATGATGCATACGAAGAAAGGCCTCCATCACCCCAGTGTTCAGGAAAAGCAGACACCAAATGCTTACCAGCAGTTCGTGAAGAAAGCGAATTAACTGCATCAAGAACAGCTGGAGAGGAACGGAATGACTTTAGAAGCTCAACTTGCTTTCCATTGCGCTTTGTAATTTCACGAAATGTCGCTTCCGCATCAGCTCCAGCAAATGAATAAATCCCTTGCGCAAGATCCCCCGCAAATGTCACATTATTCCCACAAAGAATCTGTATTAACAGTAATTGTTGTGACGTTAGATCCTGAAATTCATCAACCAATGCCGCAAAAAAATGATTTCTATAAAGTTTCGCTACACGTTTATTTTGCAATATCCACAATGCAATTCTGATTTGGTCATCATATGTAATAATCTTTGCTTCAATTCGTTTTCTTTCAACAAAACGCACATACTTACCAATTGACTCGCCAATTTCTTGGACTTTTTGATTCACTTCATCATCAGTTACGCATTCAAGTTTTATTTTTTGTAAAGCGGATTTAATTTGATTCTTTATTTTTTTCTCACAATTAAGAGAATAAACACATTTTCCAACCCAATCGGAAGATGCGATGGTCCAATCACCATCAACTCCAATCACATTTCCATGAGCACGAATAATCCTCGCCGCTAATCCATGAAAATTATATATATCAACATACTGCCGCAAAGTTTGAACGCTTACATATTTTTTTATTCTTCCATAAATATTGTCTCTAGCTTGATTCGTAAAAGAGACGACTAAGAGTTTCCTCCCGTTCCTCGAAAAATCGTAACGTTCAAGAAGTCCTTTTGCGCGACAAGCAAGAGCCTCTGTTTTGCCACACCCAGCCGGTGCAGTAATCACCATGTTTAATGGGGAATAATCAAAAATCTCCTGCTGTTCCTTGGTCATAGAATATTTAATAGATGTCATTTTGAAGTACCTCAACAATGCTGGAGACCCTCTGCGCGGTATAAGCATCTAGTGAATCACAAGCAACCACGGCACAGTCTATTTTATTCTTTTTATTTCTACAGAAATCAGCAAGTTGAGACCTATTTGGCGCACTAGAACCATTCACCGTATTACAGTTGTTAAGCCTCCCTTGAGTGAACAGACTCGATTCGCAAAACTTTTTCCATAGTTCACCCGTCCCAATCGCAGCAACGTACTCATCTTCAAGATCACTTCTTGAAACATACACAGACTTTGAATTAAGATTCTCAACTGCGACGTCTAACATTTTAGCCACATGTTCTTCAGCATCTTCATCTATGAGAGCACTAACCTGTATATTGAATCCGTTTGGACCGAAAATATCTATCACATGGGGAATTTCATTACAACCTCCAGCTTCAAGAATTTCCACGCCGTCTCTTTCTAAATGATGCCCGGTTAACTCTGCAACTCGTTCTAGAATCATCCGATCGGATTGTCCTTCGACAGCAATAATATGCCTCGCAGTTAAGAGTTCAATTCTGCCACTAATCCACCATCTTGCCAACGCTTTTCGATCATCTTGGAGGAACCCACGAATTGACTGAACAGGAGAAGTTCCCTCACGCGTTACCACAATATCTTCAGGAACAAATTCACCAGCGATAGACCCAGAATGTGTAGCAACAACTATTTGACGACCACTTTTTCGCAAAATCCGCATTAAATTACGCTGGGCAGACGGATGAAGATGCGTTTCAGGCTCATCAACCGCAATAATCCCACCTGAATTCAATAACCCAAATATGGCAAAAGCAATTAACACTTTCGTGCCATCTGATTGTTCGGTAGACTCACGCATGATTCCGGACTTATTTTTAATTTGCAACCGCACATCGCTCAACAAATTCCCATCAATCGCCGCTCCTGGAATAAAACGGAGATCATCAATCGTCATTCCACCTTCAAGAGCTGAATCCAATTGCGTTGCTAAAGAGTCCAAAGCAGACTCAAAAACACTTGAATCATCAATCGCACCACAAAGCGACTCAACAGCCTCCACTAACTTATCTTCGTCAGCCGACGCATCGATTTTTTTAAGATAATCATCGACAATAGTTTTTCGCCCTGCTTCCAATGATTTAATTGAAAAATCAGATGAAATTGTATTCCAACCAATTTCCCTGAGCTGTCGTGTAGTCAGCATTTTACCGTCAATCCCTTTCGGGCAATAACGGTTAATTGTAAGATCTCCACTATCAATGGTTGCTTCCAGACGAATCGTTAATGAGCCATCAAGAGCATCAATTTCATCTGGGAAAAAAGAAAGTTCTTCATCATCGAAATCAGTTAAACACGCCTCAACAATAAAAGGAAGTTCGGTATCCCTAAAATCAGAACTGCTGATGTTGTAATACAATTGTTGCATCGTCTTGCCTAAAAGCAAATCAAGGCACCTTATCAGAGAACTCTTTCCGCTACCGTTGGCTCCTACAAGTACCAGATTCTTTCTAACTTCCAGAGTACAATCAGCTAATCTGCTATGGTTCTTAATCTTCACTGAAGATATCTTCACCGTCGTCTCCATCTTCTTCAATCAACAATCCACCTAATAACAAATTATAATGGGCGTATTCAATCATCAGCCTGAATAGAATTAATTCAGACACAGCACACCCATTAGAAGGGGCAGCTGACGAGCCACACCACCAACCAGAAAGACACGAAGACTGATATGAACTGATTTTTGTTCCGCATTTCCCCTAACTCGATGGGAGATGATGGA